>BCSF01000055.1_pt1 | contig 48103 bp, 56 predicted proteins | sample 1016431 | NCBI WGS metagenome assembly BCSF01 (sample SAMD00045685;SAMD00045686;SAMD00045687;SAMD00045688;SAMD00045689;SAMD00045690;SAMD00045691;SAMD00045692;SAMD00045684;SAMD00045690;SAMD00045691;SAMD00045692;SAMD00045684;SAMD00045685;SAMD00045686;SAMD00045687;SAMD00045688;SAMD00045689, study... | reverse complement strand
TGTTTCTGCACACGTGTTGGTTCATACTTACACCTAGCATGTGCGTTCATGTTCTTTGGTTGCATTAAGTACTCTCTACCAATGTAACACCGTACACATTTACTTTGTACTTGTCGATCTTCCTACCTACCCAATCATGTAGGTGTTCATCTAACATTAGCACGTCATCGCTGACTCCAAACGTTTGCTTGGATGCTACCTCTTTGAATAGTTCTACTACGATCTCTCGTATGATCTGTTTAGTCTGTTCATTTATCTGCATTCTAAGTCCTCCTTTATCAATCCAGATATGTCATCATAAGCGTTGGACAAACTTTGTGTCAAGTTCTTATTGTGTATCTGTGCAGAGTTAAGCTGTGCTTGTAGTTCTCTCACATTACGCTTGAGTATTTCTATCTCGTCAGCTTGAGCCAGGATTATCTTCCTGTTTTTCTCAGCTTCCATTTCATCAGGTAGCATTGCACAACTCCTTCATATTCTTTTTCATAAACAGATAGGCATGGTAAGCAGCAGACTCAATCAGTTCCATCACCATATGAGCATCCCAGTATTCAAGAGGCTCCCACTTGTTTTCTTCTATCCATGCTTCAATCTTTTCTTGATCCCAATCAATAGCCTCGACTGGTAGTTCGTTAGTCAAGAAGTGTGCGCTCATGCTACAGAACAACTTGTCCTTTATTCTCTTTGGATCATTGTCAAAGTCATACATTAGTCTATCCTCACTATAGCATGTCCACCTGCTTTAGTAGGTAATGCTACTATTGCTGATGGGTAAATATATCCAACGCCATCATCAGTATCAATCATAAACCAAGGATCAAGGTCTTCATCTTCTTGATAAGTTGATACAAACTTACCATCAAGTGAGACAGCACCTTTTATAGGCCAAGGATTACATCCTGCTGATTGATTATACTTTTGAGTAAAGAACTCCATGATACTCATGTCAGGTATACCTAGCCACTTTCTATTGTTCCACTCATTGAACCACATGATAAGTAATCCATTACCTTCTATGAGTTGACCCCACTGTTCATCAGTGTAGCCAAGCTCTATGTTTTTGTTGAACTTATGTTGCATCTGCTATCTCCTCTCTCTTTTTAAAGAATGCTTTTGCTGTTTGATCTGAGCATACGAACTCAGCACCATCTCGTAGTCTTTGCAGTATCCAAGGCTTCTTCCTAGCCCTAGACTTGTAGCCAATGATGCTCATGTCCTCACCTTGTAGCTTGGCAATGGCAGTCGTATCAATGCCATGCATCTCAGCATAGTATTCTAAGTCTATCTGTTCCCTAGTCTTAGCACCCTTCAGTACGCACTTGACTTTGAACGTAGCCTCACCACCAGTGTATGAGCAGTTACCTACATCAATAGTTATATCACCAGTAATATTTTCTGTATCTATTGCCCCATCTAAAGCCGCTTGTAGTTGCTTACGTAATGAGTTTAATTGTGATCTAGTAAATTGTGTCATTTGATGCACCTCCTAATGCATATATTGTACGAGTTGGGCTAGGGTGAGAAACATTATGATCCCACCCAGCCATAAGATTAGCAGACCTTTCACCCTGCAAAGTGATAAAGCTTACGCTTCGGGGTAGCCTGTTGTAAGTAAACAGACCGCTTGCCAAAGTGATAGCCATTCATAACATCACCAGTTGACTTACCGTATCGGTTGATAACCTTACGCTTACGGTATACACCCTTGTTACCAAGGAAGTTGAAACGGAACCCTTTAGTTCCATCGTTAAGTGGTTTAGTTGCGAATAATACAAACATGTTTTATCTCCTTCTCTGTTTGTGTACTTGGTTGATACCGCAATGTTGCGGCGTTGAATAGTGGACAGATTGTCGCACCATTATTCTTGTTCTGCTCTAGCTATCTCTGACACACTATGTATTGGGTATAGAGATTGCATCGTTGCATTGTTAGCATTGAACACCGCTTGTGCAAATCCTCTAGGTGTTGCGCTCCGTATGTTCTTAGTTTTCATAGACTTACCACCTAGCTTGAGGTGTTGCCTACTGTGACCCTGTTCAGGCTCGACTGGTGATATGTCAGGCATAACAAAGTCACCGCCAGTCCATAGGCAAGTCTTTTTAGGGTAAGCGTCCATTGGTGCTATGTAGTCAGGCCACTTGGGATGCTCCGCTTGTTCGGGGTCAATGTATCCGCCATACTCATATGGATGGAAGCTATAGTCAGGCTTACGCCATAGAGTTGATAGCACACTCACAGGATTTTCTATGAAGTATGGACAACCTAGTGCTTGAAATAGTTCAGCACACCATATTGCATAGTTAGCTGCCTTGCGTTGAAACAGTGGGTCACGTTCACGCTTGGAGGCAAACCACTTGCTGCCACTAACCGCCAAGTCTGTGCATACTGGAAATGCCATAGCAAACGTGACTTGCTTGCGCCTGTACACTGTACACAAATGATCTAGTGTTGCTATGTCGTGTAAGTCAGCTTTAGCGTAAACGATAGAACCGCCACTATCGAAAATCTCAGACTTAGTATTGTCGTGCTGTATGTCATAGGCCATGCATTTATAACCTGCTTCTGCCCATGGCTTGAGTGCTTCGCCTGTGTAGTCGTATAGACTAATTACATATTTATCTTGATTAGGATTTTTCATAGCATCCTCCATGCCGTTGTTTTTGTATCCATAAAATTTAACCATCAAAAGTTTCCTCCAATAAATCTAGGATATAAATATATCTCTCGTTAAATCTCTCTTGAGCTACTGGTATGTAGCGTATGTCTCCATTGGTATCCTCAAATGTTAAGCTATCCAATGCGCTCAATTCATTGCTTACCATGTAGTCAGCAAGTTCTGCTGCTGCTTCTATTAGTTTTGGTTCTGCCATTAGCTATCCTTTCCTAATGTTAGTACGTTTCTATAACCTACATAATGACCTTCTTTAAGATTGTCAAAGTATCCGCAATGCTCCAATTCATCAAGCAAGGGGTCAACTATACCTTCAATCGGATTATCCCATTTACCACGCCAATACTTATATGCATGATTTTGCATGTATTCATCATCGGGCATACATGTGACCATGAAAGAAGCAAAGCAATCATCAATCATTTCTTGCATCGTGTTATAATTAGATACCCATGTATCCAACATATATTCAAACGCTTTTTGTTCAGCATCCTTTTGATGTTTACAATTAGGTATAACAACTTGTTGCATATTCATCTGATCATCGAATGCTTTATTCCACACCCATGTTACAGTATAGTTTTCTGTTTTTGTTTCAATCATTACGATACCTCCACTTCTTGAACAAAACCGCTTCTATCTTTTTTAGCTGCACCCTTTGCATAGAGTGCGACAATGTGACCACCCTTTGGATCAAGAAAACGTAAATCGTCTTTGTCACCATCAATGACGGGCAAGCTTTTCCAAGTATGCCAACACTTAGGAACAACCTCAATAAAGTTTGACCTGAACACAACCGCCGCATTCATACCGTTAGCAATAGCAGTGTTTAACATTGCCGCATATTTTGGATCGGCGTTTGAGTATGACCAAGTCAAATGATAGTTGGGTATTTCTTTCGCTTTTCTACGATTAGCAATTTTAGTGTAGTCATAAAATTGAACACGAGGGAATAACTCAAACAACGTGTAGCCATCAATCTTGATATTTTCGTATTGAATATCCGTAGTACCATTTAGCCTGACACAAGGTTTTATATCTCTTTTGTTGCAGTATGTTTGAAACTTTGCAATGTCCTCATATAATTGACGCATGAAACTTTCACGGTCATTATAAAACCATTGTGCTTTTCTTTCCCTTGCTGTTTGGACATTGCTAAACTTGCCCCGTCCAGCCGTATTGAGACATGGTTTAATACATCCAGCAATCTCAGCCATAGCACAAGAATTCATATACCTACCAAGTGTTTCAACCCATACTTTATAAGGGGTCATATATAGGATAGCAGTTAGATATTCTGATCCATCACCCTTGATTGTTTTTGCGTTTGTTCCTACGCCTAGTAATTTGTAGTTTGACATTATAGTTACTCCTATTTAATAAAACTATTTATTTTGCCGTTTTCAGTTACTTCACTAATTAACCCGCCTAAACAGTTGCGAATTGTTATGTGACCATGTTTTGCGTTCAAGTGTTTTACCTCCTGAACATATCTATTACTCGCTACATTTGGCGCAATAATAGCTAAAGGTTTTACTCGATCATAACCTTTATAAATATAATATGTTCTACTTTGGTTATTCATTTTACTTTCCTTTTTCATAAGATAAAACCACCAATAAGGGCTAACGAGTAGCCCCTATAAATAGTATATCTTTTTATCGCTTTTTGCATTTGCCAAGCGCCACCTTTCCAGTCATCACTATTCAAAACCTTGACCACAAAACTTAAAAGCAATTATCGCATGTATACTTTTAAAGAATTGCTAGCATGTTACTGCACTTAAAATACATTAAGTGTTAACCTATACAGTTTTTACTAAGCTTCCTTTAACGGTGCAAAACAGTCTGTAATATTCGTTAAATATTCAAACCATTGTAAGGGGATGTTTTAAAATATAGCCAAGTAAATCATCCCAGAAAAATACTTGGAGGACTATAGTAGTCTATGTCAAATAACGAGGGCTAAGTGTTTACGGATCAGGGCTAGTATTTCCGACTAATGTCCAACCTTTTCAAACACGACATTATCAGACCACAACATACGGTCAAGAAAAAAATACACTATTTTTAAATTAATTTTTTTGAGTGTGAAAAATACCTAAGTTTTTTACACAGTATAATATATACCTAATACGGGCATTTTTTAGGGTATTTTTAGGTTGTATTCAAAAAAGTGAATATGGTCATAGAAGCGATATAAAGCTTGCTGAGCATAGGAACAAAATAAACGCTTAACGACTTGCAAGATTTTTAGGGCTACTCAAAACGCTTGACGTTTGCCCTATGAAAGATATTCAAAAAAGTGAATATGGCATTTGTTCTATCTTTGTTCTCATAATTCCAGGTGTTCTTTGTTTGTTCTACTGTTGTTCTGTTTGGGGTGAACATTGTGAGAACATGCATAAATGTGATTACGTTTTGGAGGGTATATTATATTGTGACCACAAAAGAGGGGTATAGTTGTGCATCCCTTCTCGTTTTGTGACCACATTTCCTAAGTGTGACATAAATACAACGCTTTTTTGTAGTAGATTGAGGATATATCAGTTATAAAGTCTAATAAAAACAATGACTTACAAGGTAAGACCCTTAGAATTACAGATATTTTTTTATTTTAGAGGGGGGATGCGAGAGCCACTGCCGGGTATATAGTACGTATATATACACAAATACACAGAAGTGGTTTTTTATAAGTGTGTCAAACTGTCGCAGTATTACAAATATATACTTGACAGACCCTGTTTTTTGAGTATAACTGCGGAGCAGGAGCAGGACAGTTAAACTTTTAGTGTTTTAACTTAATAAATAATATAACTAAATAAATAGTTAAACTATATAAATAATTGGACATAGGTAAAGTTTAACTTGACAGTTTAACTATCCTTCTGTATACTTCTTGTTACGTAACACAATATAATGTAACAAACAATAAGTGTTACACTAAGGTATGTGTAGTAATCTGTGTGTTACTCTTCCTCCATGTCTCCTCCTCCTACATGTAGATACTGCACATACCACCTTTTTAGGTAGGATAATGTATAAGAATAAAATAAGCTTGTACTCTTCTGAGGATGTCATTGAAGAGTTCTACGATGCAATAGCAGACGGTGACAGTAAAAGACTCAGACGTGTACACATACCTAAGTCCGATGTCTTCTATGTACGTGAAGCACTGGAAGCTAGACTAGGACAGAGGTACACACTGGACCACGTAGAAAGAGCTATGTACCTTGAGGGCTTCCTGGAGAAACATGAAGTATTAGACCCGGAAAGAAAACGTAAAGGTATTGGGTAAAAAAAGTGTTGACATATACTAAGGCTTGCGTACAACTATGTGTACTAATGTTAGTTACAGCTTGTCAGACAATAACATATACAGCGTCATGCAGGGTGGGAGATACTGCATGTCAGAGAAACCAAGATGCTAAAACACTCGCACTTATCGGACATAAAGAAGCAGCTACTGAACTTATGTGTAGCAATAGTAGTATTAGCAAGTCCGACATATGCACAGGAACAAGTGCCGTTAGATGATGGTATAACTAACAATGATAATACTGTTAATGACAACGGTAATGATGTAACAGGTGACTTCTCTAACAACTATGAAGATTCAGTTGTAGATTCAAACAATCAAAGTGAAGTCATAAACTATAACGGAGCAGGTTCTTCACCAGGGTCAAGCCCGGTAATGTCCAGCATAGCTCCAACAGTGATGGGTGGGGGAGGTAATGACTCTTGCTTAATCCCGAAGAGTAGAGGCTTACAATTAAATATAATTGGCCTATCTGAAGGTGAGATGCAGCAAGACCCCAACTGTAATCGCAGGAAGAATGCTAGATTACTGGGCTTACCTCAACAGGTTGGAGGGTTAGGATTACAGGTATCAGCCATCTCAGTGATGTGCCAAGATGCCACAGTGTTCAGGAGTATGATGTTAGCCAATACTCCATGTCCAATAAACGATGCACGTACTGGTAAGTTGTTGATGGGCAGAAATGCTATAAAGAGATACAGAGAGAATCCAGCCCTTTTTGTTGTAGGTTATGAGTTGGATAAAGAGTTTTGGGATACCTTGTTACAGGTAGGAGAGGAAAACGATGAAGCATTCACTGAAGTTACTACTACTAAGCGGAGCCTTAGTGACCAGTTCAGGTCAAGTAAACGCAGAGATAACGGACCCAGCACTAACAATGACGGGTCAGGAAAAGATTGACTACTTAATTAGTTCTCTTGGTGCTATAAAGAACAGGGTGACGGACAACGGCTATCACACAGTAGGTGCAGTAGGATATGCTGCGCTGGGCGGTGTTGTAGTAGATGATGCATTTGATGATGGACTTATTACACAGCAGGAGCTTGATGACTATTTAGAAGCCAAGGATCTTGTACTAACACACGACTACGCTACAGCCACAACAGCGCAGCAGTTATTCACACAAGAATACCAAGCTGCTATGAATGACTTGGATGAAGCGTTGACTGTACTTACTGAAGCAACTGGTGAGATTATGGCAGCAGTAAATGTTATGGAGACTGCAGCTACAGCAGATACATCACCAGAGCAGGAAGCACTACAAGGATTACTTGCACAGGATGACTACAGTATAGATCAATCCGAAGTTGATGCGTACAACCAAGCTGTAGCCCAAGTAGAAAACTATGCCCAACAAGCAGGAGCTTTCATGGCGGCTGCTAATAACACAGAACTTACAGCTAGTATCGACAGCTATGCCACACAGAATAACTTCTTGGTGGGCAACTATACAGCCATTACATATACTCAATCTGTAGATGAGTTTGTAATTAACTGGGACAATGATGGGTTCGGCTCTGGTTGGCAGGGTTACCTAGAAGAAGATATGAAGACTGCAGCAGAGATATACGCTGCTGGTGAGTATGTAGAAGAATATGGAACAATGCCATAAAGAAAAAGAAGCTACCTAAAAAGAAAAGACCAATACAGAAGATGAAGAAGAGGCGTTACCTAGAGAAGAGGGAACGTATAAGGGATGGACGTAGGCTTTAGCATAGGCGGCTACAACATTAAAGGATGGATGGTAGCTGTAGCACTCCCAGTGTTATCTGCTATATCAGGTGGTGTGTATTTTGGGTATGATACTCTTAATAGGTTCTTTGATACTGAAGCTGGAGTAGAAGAAGCATTAGACCAGACCAACGCAAACGCAAAGCAAATTTTAGAAATACAAAAAAGCTTAACTAAGTTAGAGACTGACACTGCAAGAGAACGAACAGCAAATAAAACATTTGCGGCAAACCAATTAACAACAGCTAGTCAAGCAATACGAAAAGAATTACAAGAAGCTGAAACAAAACTAAACGATGACATTGTTGTAAAAATGCAACAGTTAAATCAACAGATAACGACACTAGAAGCTGGTATAACAAGTAGAATACAAACTGTAGAACAAGCTGTAGTAGACAACGATGTACGTGGACTTAATACTAAACTAGCACAGCTAACCACAAACATGCAGCAAATACTAGAGCAGCAGAAAGTATTACTAGATCTGCGTAGTCAAGTAGACAAAGCTACAACTATAACAAATGGGATAGGAGAAAAGCTAGATGTTATTCAAACAGAAATTGACGATATTTGGAAAGCGTATGATAGCTTGGTGGAAAACCCTCTATGACAAAATTAGAAGAAGGAAGTAGCTGGGAAGCAGCAGACGCAGACGGAGATGGCATAGTCACTGAAGAAGAAATGGCTATGTATGAGCGTAAAGTACGCTTCGAAAATGAAGACAAAAAAGAGGATGCCCAGAGAAACATGGCCTGGTTTGCTTTATTTGGGATGCTCTTGTATCCGTTCTCTGTTGTACTAGCTATAGCATTAGGACTTAGTGAAGCAGGAAAAATACTAGGCAGCATGGCAAGTGTTTACTTTGTATCAGTGGCTGCTATCGTTGCAGCATTCTATGGTGGACAGGCTTACTCGAAAGGTAAAAGATAATGGCTATGACTCAGGCTGAGAAACGTAAAGCAGCAGTAAAACGTGCTGGCGTTTCTGGTATCAACAAACCAAAGCGTACACCTAATCACCCTAAGAAGTCTCATATTGTTGTAACTACAAAACCAAATGGTGATCCTCTTACTATTCGTTTTGGTGAGAAGGGTGCTAGTACTGCAGGTAAACCTAAAGCAGGTGAGTCTGATAGAATGAAAGCAAAGCGTAAATCTTTCAAAGCAAGACACAGAAAGAATATAGCAAAAGGTAAAACCAGCGCAGCATACTGGGCAGATAAGGTAAAGTGGTAATGGCTACACCTACAAATAAAAAACTATATGCTAGAGTAAAAGCAGAAGCTAAGAAAAAGTTTAAGAAGTGGCCCAGCGCATATGCTAGTGCTTGGTTGGTAAAAACATATAAAGCACGTGGAGGTAAATACAGTGGCAGTTCGAAGAACAAAGTCAAGTCACGTACTGCCTAGTCGTAGGGGTTTTTCTAGAGGTGGTCTAGGTAAGTGGTTTGATGAAGAATGGACAGACGTAAAAACAGGTAAACAGTGTGGACGATCTGGGAAGGACGATCAAGGAAGACCTTACCCTGCTTGTAGACCAAAGGCAGTAGCAGGTAAAATTAGTAAAGCAGAAGCTAGAAAAAAGACTGGACCTAAGAAAGTAAAATGGTCTACAACGGCATCAGGAAGGAAGAGAACGTGAAGAAGAAGTGTCCAAAGTGTAAAGGAAAAGGGTGCTCTCATTGTGGGGGTACTGGTTATCATGAAATGAACAAAGGTGGTATTATGAATAAAGGAATGAAAGCATTAAAGAAAGCTGCACCAGAAGTAGCAAAGAAGATGGGTTATATGTATGGTGGCATGGCTAAAAAGCATAACAAAATGGCTCATGGTGGTGTAGCTTGTGGTGCATCTAATCCTCCAATGAAACCAATGAAGAAGAAGTAAGTGGTAGCACTTCCTTATAATACCGCAACCGAAAGTGTTGAAATTACAGCCACAGCAGGTGGGGCAAGTAGTGATGTAGTGTATACTTGCCCTAATAACCATGATGCTATTATTACATTTTTGCATATAAGTAATGGGGCAAATTCAACTGGTACTATATCTATTCAGTGGTATCATAAAGAAGATGATACTTATTATACTATAGTAAACAATAAATCTATTTCAGGTCAGGATGTATACAACCTGATTACCTCTGACAGATTGTACTTACATCAAGGTGATAAGATTACAGCTTTTAATGGTGGTGGCACTATGGGTGTTACTGTATCTGTAGAAGAACACTACAATCCTAATAGGCTTTAATTGCATATCGGGATTGCAATAATAGGTACTACTCACTGACCTAACTTTAAGTATAACTATCTCCGCACACAAACAAAGGAGATAGTGCTATGAAAAACTTACTAAAGCGTCTATGGGATAACCATTGTATTAGACAACAAAAACGTGCAGACTTCAGATTGATGCACATGATGACCGACAGAGAATTAAACGACTTAGGTATAGGTCGGTCACAAATAAGGGAAGCAATATATGGCAAGAAATTTAACAGATAAGCAGCAACGGTTTCTAGATGTACTATTTGATGAAGCTAATGGTGATGTTGTCGCTGCTAAGAAACTGGCAGGTTACGGTGATAACAGTAACACTGCAGCGATTGTTGAATCTTTGAAAGACGAGATTGGTGAGAAGACTCGTACATATTTTGCACGTACTGCTCCTAAAGCTGCTATGGCTATGGTTGGTGCGTTGTATGATCCAACTGAACTAGGCATAAAAGAAAAAATGGTAGCTGCAAAAGATTTACTTGACAGAGCAGGGCTTGGTAAGGTAGACAAAGTAGATGTCACTAGCGGTGGTGGCATCTTCTACCTACCACCAAAAGAAGGTCAGAACGAATAATACCACAACGAGAACTGGGGTTTTGGCAATTACCCAAACCTCCTAAGACACACAATAAAGAATGGCACAAGATAGTCAGGGTAACTAAGAAAGTACCTTTTGGTTATGAAGTAGACCCTAACAATGACAGACTACTTGTACCTATTGAACATGAGTTAGAAGCATTAGAGCTTGCAAAACGCCACCTCAAGCAGTATAGTTACAGAGCAGTAGCACAATGGTTGAGTAAAGAAACAGGCCGATACATATCTCATATGGGTCTAAAAAAGAGAATAGAAGTTGAGCAAAGACGTAGAAAAGCATCTCTCATTAAACGTAAGCTTGCCAAGTGGCTCGAAGAAACGCTTTCGGAAATCGAAAAGCTCGAATCACAAGGAGTCGGTGCATACTCAGAAGCCAGCGGAGATAGAAGCCCCCCAGCCTGAACCTATCCCAGCGCAGGTAGTAGCCCCTGAGTATGACGTTGAAGAAGCACAAGAAGTTGTATTCAAGCCGAATGACGGTCCACAGACTACATTCTTGAGTTCTTCTGAAAGAGAAGTTTTGTATGGTGGGGCAGCAGGTGGTGGTAAGAGCTACGCTATGTTAGCAGATCCATTACACGGCCTGAACGATCCTAACTTCTCAGGACTCCTTGTACGACACACAACAGAGGAACTAAGAGAACTTATACAAAAGTCACAGGAGTTGTATCCACGTGCCGTACCAGGAATCAAGTGGTCAGAACGTAAATCTCAATGGACTTCTCCTAAAGGTGGTAGACTGTGGATGTCTTATCTTGATAAAGATACCGATGTCACACGTTACCAAGGTCAGGCTTTTAACTGGATTGGATTTGACGAACTCACTCAATGGCCTACACCTTACGCTTGGGATTATATGAGATCTCGTTTACGTAGTGCACACAGTAGAGACTTAGGGCTTTACATGAGAGCTACAACAAACCCAGGCGGTGCTGGACATAGCTGGGTAAAGAAAATGTTTATAGACCCTGCACCTGCAGGTAAACCTTTTTGGGCTACAGATGTTGAAACTGGAAAAACAATTACGTTTCCTAAAGGGCACAGCAAGGAAGGTCAGCCTCTATTTAAGCGTAGGTTTATTCCTGCGTCACTCTTCGATAATCCATACCTTGCCGAAGAGGGTGACTATGAAGCCATGCTCTTATCACTACCAGAGCATCAGCGTAAGCAACTCCTCGAAGGAAACTGGGATATCAACGAAGGAGCAGCCTTTCCAGAGTTTGACAGATCCCAACACGTTATCGAAAGCTTTGAAGTACCTGACAACTGGGTTAAATTTAGAGCGTGTGATTATGGCTATGGCTCTTATACTGGTGTACTCTGGTTTACTGTATCTCCTGATGAGCAGCTTATAGTATACAGAGAGTTATACGTTTCAAAGGTTACAGCTTCTGATCTAGCTGATATGGTATTAGAAGCAGAACATAAAGATGGGGGAATGAGATACGGTGTGCTTGATAGCTCTTTGTGGCACAACCGTGGTGATACTGGGCCATCGTTAGCAGAGCAGATGAATATGAAGGGTTGCAGATGGCGTCCTTCTGACCGCTCAAGAGGCTCACGTATCGCAGGTAAAAACGAAATACATAGACGTTTAAAGGTAGACGAGTTCCTAGAAAAGCCTATGTTAGTATTTATGAATAACTGCACTAACACGATAGCGCAGATACCAAGCATCCCACTGGACAAAAAGAATCCAGAAGATGTAGACACCAAAGCAGAAGACCACTTGTATGATGCTCTTCGTTATGGTATAATGACTAGACCAAGAAGTAGTATATGGGATTACAACCCAGCCAAACAACGCACAGGCTTTCAAGCCAGTGACACAACATTCGGGTATTAAATATGGCAGAAGAAATGTTTGAAACAGATGAAGTCGTAGCAGCGGAGGATAGCAACGACAGTATCTTTCAACAGAAATCTAGTGTAATAACTTTTGTTGAAGACAGATACAAAAGGGCAGAAGATCACAGATACGCTGATGAACAACGATGGTTAAAAGCCTATCGTAATTATCGTGGTTTGTATGGTTCCGATGTACAATTTACAGACACAGAAAAGTCACGCATCTTTGTTAAGGTTACTAAGACTAAGACACTGGCAGCATATGGTCAGATTGTTGATGTATTATTTGGTAACAATAAGTTTCCTCTATCTGTAAATCCATCTGTATTACCTGACGGTGTAGCAGAATCAGTACACATAAATATTGATCCTAATGCAGCAGCAGCAGGAGAAGCATTGAGTGCGGTCACACAAGACCCAGCACCTAGACCATACTTAATAGACGGTGATACTGAATTACAACCGGGTGAAACTCTTGTTGATTTACAAGCTAGACTTGGTGGTATGCAAGATAAGTTAGCACCTGTATCAGAAAAGATAGTAGAAGGTGATGGTACAACAGGTAGCACAGTAACTTTTCATCCTGCTATGATTGCAGCTAAAAAGATGGAAAAGAAAATCCATGACCAGTTACAAGAGTCTGGTGCATCTACTCATCTAAGAAGTATGTCATTTGAGATGGCACTCTTAGGTACAGGTGTTATGAAAGGACCGTTTGCCGTAGATAAAGAATATCCTAACTGGGGTGAAAACGGTGAGTATGATCCTATTGTAAAAACAGTTCCTGAGTGTAGTCACGTAAGTGTATGGGATTTCTATCCTGACCCTGAAGCTAAGTCTATGGATGATGCTGAGTATACAGTACAGAGGCATAAGATGTCACGTACTCAATTACGTGCGTTAAAGTCACGTCCATACTTTATGGAAGACTCCGTTCAGTTAGCTGTAGATAGAGGACCAGACTATACTCAAAAGTACTGGGAAATGACTATGGAAGACGATGACACTCAACCAACATCAGAGCGTTGGGAAGTGTTAGAGTTCTGGGGTTACGTAGATGTTGATCTATTAGAACAGCATGGTGTGGATGTACCATCTGAACTAGCAGACCTAGATGAAGTTAACTGTAATATTTGGACATGTAATGGTGAAGTACTACGGTTTGTACTAAACCCATTCAAACCTACACGTATTCCATACTACTCTGTACCATACGAGCATAACCCATATTCATTTTTTGGTGTTGGCATTGCTGAGAACATGGATGACACGCAGACATTGATGAATGGCTTTATGCGTATGGCTATTGACAATGCTGCAATGTCTGGTAATCTTATCATTGAAGTAGATGAAACTAACTTAGTTCCGGGTCAAGATCTTTCTGTTTATCCCGGAAAAGTATTTCGTAGACAAGGAGGTGCACCAGGACAAGCTATCTTCGGCACTAAGTTTCCTAATGTAGCCTCTGAAAACATGCAACTATTTGATAAAGCAAGGGTTTTAGCTGATGAGTCAACGGGATTCCCATCATTCGCACACGGACAAACAGGTATTAGTGGTGTTGGTCGTACTGCTTCTGGTATTAGTATGCTTATGTCTGCTGCCAACGGAAGTATCAGAACGGTTGTTAAGAACGTAGATGATTACTTAATTAGACCATTGGGTAAAGCATTCTTTGCATTTAATATGCAGTTTGATTTTGATGAAGAGATTAAAGGTGATCTAGAAGTACACGCATCAGGTACAGAAAGCTTGATGGCTAACGAAGTACGTAGCCAACGCTTGATGCAGTTCTTACAGGTTGCACAAAATCCAGTACTTGCACCTTTTGCAAAAATGGATTATATTATACGAGAGATTGCGAAGAGCATGGATTTAGATCCTGATAAGGTTACTAATTCTATGGGTGATGCAGCTATACAGGCTGAGATCTTAAAAGGTTTTCAAACACCAGCACCTACACCAGAACAAGGAGTAGCTGGCCCTGAAGGTCAAGGTCCACAAGCTGTAGCTGATACAACTGGAGGTGGAGGATCACAAATAGGGATAGGTACTGCACCAGTTCCCGGAGAACAAGGATTTACAGGAAATGCACCTCAAGCAGTTGGTCAATAACAAAGAACTATATGACGAATTTCAAAAACATTTAGATGATTTAATTTATATGAGACAGCGCACAATGGAATCAGCTAATGATGCTGTAATAGTGTATAGACAACAAGGTGCGATAGACGTACTTAGAAAGCTAAAACTACTGAAGGAGACAGTAAACGGTGGCTGATTATCGTAAACGATTATCTGACATGACCCCAGAGGAAAGGGCAGAGGTAGCACCTGCAGCAGATAATTTTGAAAGTTTATTTGGTGCTAGGGCTAAGAAACCTGTTAGTGTAAAAGCTGCAGAAACAGCTATAGGTTTTACTCCTGTAGGATCTGCAGTTGAAATAGGAGAAGAACTTAGCAAAGAAGATCCTAGCTATGGTAAAGTTGCTGTTATCGCAGCAGGTGACGTATTAGGCACAGCTTTACCTGTAGCAGCACCAGTAGTAAAAACACTAATAGGTAGTGGCAGAGGTATAGTTAAAGATGTAGATGATTTAGTAGATACGTGGGCTAAAGGAGATATATCTAATAAAGAGCTAAGAGATTCAGCTAAAGAGTTAGGTGTTGAAATAAACACTAAACGTATTACAAAAAATAGAGATCCTTCTGATATACAGATTGCTATGCCTGATGGTAAGGTATATACAGGTGTAGATACAATACCTAATCCAGCCATTGATCCAGAGTATGTAAAAGGTTTAACAAAACCTGCTGAAACAGATGCATTACAGGAACTTGGCCTAACTGATGAAGCATTAGAAGCATGGAAAGCTGAAAATTACTCTAAGGATAAATATAGAGTAGCACGTATAGAAAAAGTAGAAGATGCTGCAAAGGCTTTACGTGAAGGAAAGATTACATCTGCTAAGTTTAGAGAGTTATCTGATGCATATCAACCTATTGTACCTATAGAAGAAATGCCTGATTTTCCTACAAAGGTAGAGGTTGTACAGGCATTACATGCAACAGATAAACGTAAAGTAGCAAAAGGAATTATTGGTGTAAATAAAACGATACAGGATGGAACACCTATATCAGCTAGGTTAGACATACCTGCTTATAACGATACTGATACATGGGTTGTTTCTTTACATGATGGAACAGCTAAAAATGGTGATACAGTAGGATATGCTCAAACAGCAGTTTTAAATAATGTTAACTTTACTACAAACCCTTTAGCTGCATCTGCTATTGCAGCAGGTAATACAAAAACAACAATAGCAAGAATGAACGGTAGTTATGTAAATGCAGATCCTGAAGAAGTTTATAACACTGCAAAACAAATATTAGAGGCTAATCCTGAAGATTGGACTCAGGTAGGCATGAACCCATATAGGGCTTCATATTTTTATGATAAGACAGACGGTATGCCTGTAACAAGTGCTGATCAGGTAATTCAGGTAGGACCACTTGTATTTGCAAAGAACGCAAAAAAGACAACACCTGATGATGAGATGTTTCAATTTACAAATAAAAGAACAGGTGTAACAGCTAATTTTAGTGAGGGCGGTATGGCGTTAGAAGAACAAATGGCAATGAACTTTGGTGATGTACCTGACAACACTATAGGTCAAGATCCTGTATCAGGTAATGATATACCATTAGGCTCAACTGCAGAAAATGTACGAGATGATATACCAGCTAATCTTAGTGAGGGTGAGATAGTTGTTCCTGCTGATGTAGTAAACTTTCATGGTGTAAAACTATTTGAAGATCTACGTAGAGAAGCTAAGTTGGGCTACGCTCAGATGGCAGAGGACGGACGCATAGGTGGAGAGCCTATGGATATGGATGAACCTATGGAAGAAGATGAATTAGGTTTAGAACTTGCAGATCTAGAAATCATTGAACTTGCAGAAGAACCTGTAACTATGGACAAAGGTGGATATAATAGCAAACCACCTAAGTTTAAAAATAGATATGAAAAAATTATGTACTATCTTGCAAAGTTCATGCAGGATGAAGAAAAAGAAGAAGAGAAAAAACTAAAAGGTCCATCTATAGCAGAACAGATAAACTTTGGAGGCAAGTACAACGAAGGTGGTATGGCTTCTGATGAACAACCTTTCTATTCACAAAAAGGTGGCTTTGATATGTCTAGGGCAGATGTGCCTATGGGTTCTCCTATTGGTGATACAGGTACTGTGCCCACAGGAATGGTTGAACTTAGAGAATACATGAATGATGCAGGACACAAGATAGTTATTACTTTTGTTGATGGTGAACCTACTACAGACATACCTGTAGGCTACTACCCTGTATCTACTATTGTAACACCTTCACCTTCTGTGTCTACCCCTAGTGACAAAGATGATAAACCTTCTATGCCGATGCCAGAGGGAATAAACTATAAAGAGCTTTCTGTACAAGAACTAACAGATATGGTATCAGGTCAGCAAGACTCTAAAATAACAAACATGGTATCAAAACTTGCTATGGCTTCAAACCCTGTTATGGGTATCCTTATGAAAGTAGCAATGGCAGATCAATCTAGAAAACTTAAAGCAGAAGTACAAAGACGGTTAGACGATCCTGCTACTACTGATCTAGATAGAATGAAATTAAACAATCTAATGGAAATAGAAGGTGAGTCTACATTTATAGAAAGACTGTTTGGTAAAGAACCAGCTAAGATGATAGCAAAACCAAAAGACAATGAGGCTTTTATTGCTGCTGCTATAGCAGATCCAGAAAAGTTTTTAGCTCCTGTAGATGATGTTTATGAACCAGAGGTAACAACACCAGAAATAACTGGACTTGATCCTGAAACAGTTGTCCAACAAGATGACGATGATGAACCACCTTTTGTTCAAAAACCAAAAGATCCTATCCCACCTGTAAGCAGTGGCTTTCCTGCAAAACCAGACCCAGCAGAAGAATTTGGTGGAAGTCAAACAAGATTTCAACCAGATGATGACGATGATGACGAACCTACATTTGCACCCACACCTACACCTCCTGCAAACAGTGGTTTTAGTGGTATGGGGCCAGACCCAGCAGAACAGTTTGGAGGAAGTCCTACTAGACGCACAGGTGGTGGAGGCCGTAACAAAGGCGGCTTGATGAAAGCTAAAAAGAAAAAATAATCCAAATAACTATAAGGCCACTCAGCTACGGCTGACCCCAGCATAAGGAGAAAACAAATGGCTACAAGTGAACCAGCGAAACCAAACCCTATGGTAAAACCTGAAATCCCAAAAGTAATGATGGGTAAAGGTGGATACTTAACTAATGAAGAACGTATCAAGAAAGATGAAGAAGAGCTTCTAGCTCTGAAGAAAGAAGCATTAGGTATAACAGATGAAGAAGGTACTGAAGATAAACCCGATAGCAAAGAGCCTGAAGCTGAACCAGTACAGGCAGAGGGTGATACCAAACAAAAAGAAGAACCTAAAGCAGAAGCACAAGAAGATGACTCTGGACTAAGTGCAGAAGAGAAAAACTTTAAGAAACGTTATGGTGATCTACGTAGACATACACAGAAAAAAGAAGAAGAGTTTAATGCAAAGCTAGAAGCCCTACAAGCTCAACTAGATAAAGCAACAAAGAATGAACTTATACTTCCTAAAACTGATGAAGAGTTAGAGGCTTGGGCTAAAGAGTATCCTGATGTAGCAAGCATCATTGAGACTATAGCTGATAAGAAATCTAAGTCTACAGCTAAAGAGCTAGAAGACCGTATGGCTGAGTTTGAAGAATTACGTATTACAGCTAAACGTGAAAAAGCAGAAGCTGAGTTAGCTAGTATGCATCCTGACTTTTCTCAGATACGTGAGGATGATGCATTTCACAAATGGGCAGAGCAACAACCTAAATGGGTACAAGATGCTTTGTATGAGAATACTGAAGATGCCAAGTCAGTAGCACGTGTAATTGATCTATATAAAGTAGATACAGGAATAGTAACTAAAAAGACTAACGGCTCTGACAAAGCAGCAGCTTCTTCAGTTAAGACCAAAGGAGCAGCTAAACCTGAAGCAGATGAAGCAAGTAAGTATATACGAGAGTCACAGGTAGCTGCAATGTCTATCAAAGAATACGAAAAGCGTCAGGAAGAAATACTTGATGCTCAACGTAACGGAAGATTTATTTACGATATGTCAAGAAAATAGTTGACAAACTATATATTGTAGATAAAACTATAGCATATACACAACAGTTAATGTGTGTATGCTTAATCAAGCACTAGCCACACAATAAGACTTACCTCAGAGTATAGGCCCAGCGCAGAGAGAAAGCGCATTCTCAAAGCATAGCTGACTACCCTAATACAAAGAGCCTCTTCGGGTGGATATGTAGTGTACTAACCCCACGCCATATCTATAAAGGAGATTTTAACTATGGCTATTACTTCAGCAAGTGGAGGTTTTGACGGCAACTTTAGCCCGATTATGTACTCCAAACAGGCGCAGATTGCTTTACGCAAATCGTCTGTAATTAGCGCAATTACCAACAACTCATACTTTGGTGACATTGCAAATCAGGGTGACGTTGTACGCATCCAAAAAGAGCCAGACGTAACTGTTAACGCATTAGAGCGTCATACAGCTATTTCTGTAGAGAAGCTAGATGACAGTGACTTCCAGCTAACCATTGACAAAGCTAACTACTTTGCTTTCAAAATGGATGACATTGAAGAGCAATTCTCACACGTTGACTTCGTAAGCCTAGCTGCAGACAGAGCAGCATACAAAATGGCAGACGCTATTGACGTAGACGTTTTATCTTACATGTCAGGCTACGACACAGCAGGTGCATTAATCACAACTGTGTCAGGAACTGCACAACACCCAACAGCAGGTGAAATCAACGGTGAATTTTTAAAGACTAACCAGTTGGACGCTACTGATATGGGTCAACTAGGTTCTGCTGACTCTGCATCAACAGCATACGCTACTGGTGACTCTATTCCACTAGCAGTACGTTTACCTGGTGCAACTTCACTATCATCAGCTACTGTATCACCATTGACAGTTGTCGCACGTATGGCACGTCAAATGGATACAGCAAACGTTGACTCACGTGGACGTTGGTTGGTAGTAGATCCAGTCTTCATGGAAATGCTAAAAGACGAAGACTCACGTCTTCTCAATGCAGACTTCGGTGGAGCAGGTCTACAGAACGGTCTTGTAATGAACAACTTACATGGCTTCGCAGTACACGTATCTAACAACCTACCTTCTAAAGGTACAGGTCCAGGTACATCAGGCGCACTAGCACAAGATGCTAACTACGGTGTCATCTTAGCTGGTCAGCAAGAAGCTGTAGCTACTGCAGAGCAGATCAACAAAGTTGAGAACTACAGAGATCCTGACTCATTTGCAGACATTGTACGTGGTATGCACCTTTACGGACGTAAAATCTTACGCCCACAAGCATTGGTGTCAGCTATCTACAACGCTGCTTAATCAAGTTAAACTTAGAGGCTGGCTATATGCTGGCCTCTTTGTGCATTTAAACACATAGAGGACATTCTCAAATGGCAATTACAACGGCAATGTGCAACAGCTTCAAGCAAGAGCTACTTGGGGGTGTTCACGACTTAGACACAGACACATTAAAAATAGCTCTAATTAAAGCAACACCTACAGGTACATATGGTGCTGCAACTACGAACTACTCAGATGTAACAGGCAACAGTGATGAAGCTACTGGTACAAACTACACTGCAGGAGGTCAAAACTTAGACTCTGCTACTATTAGTTTAGATGGTTCTACAGCTTTTGTTGACTTTGATGATGAAGTATTTTCTACTTTGACATTAGCTGCAGATGGTGCTATCATATATAACTCATCACAGGGAAATAGAGCTATTGCAGTTTTTGACTTTGGTAGTACAGTTACAGCAACAAATGGTGATTTTACTGTAGTATTCCCAACAGCAGACGCATCTAACGCAGTTATACGCATAACATAATAAGGCTTTATAAATGGCTTTTGTATTAAAAGATCGTGTAAAAGAAGAAACTACAACTACAGGCACAGGTGCTATCAGTTTAGGTGGCACTTCTGCTACGTTTGATCAGTTTCAATCTTACATGTCAAACGGAGATACTACTTATTATACTATCTCTCATACTGCAACTGGAATAGATGAATGGGAAGTGGGTGTAGGAACTTGGAACACAGGTAACACCTTAACTCGTACAACTGTTCTAGCTGGATCTAATGGTACATCAGCCGTTAACTTTAGTGCAGGAACTAAAGATGTCTTTATGACATATCCTGCAGACAAAGCTGTATTCAAAGATGCTAGTGGTAACTTAGCAGATGTTTCTCTTTCTAACTTTGACACAGATGATTTATCTGAAGGTTCTACTAATCAATACTATACAGATGCCAGAGTAAACTCTCACCTATCTGGCGGTACAGGTGTTACATATTCAGATGGTGCTATTTCTATAGGACAAGCTGTAGGCACATCTGACAATGTTACCTTCAACAATATAACATCTGGAGGAACAGTAACACTTAATGCTGACCCCAGTGCTGCTTTACAGGCAGCTACTAAACAGTACGTAGACACTATCGCATCTGCAGGTCTACACTATCATGACCCTGTTAGGGTTGAACACCCTAGTAACTTAAATGCTACATATGACAATGGTTCATCAGGCGTAGGTGCAACACTTACTAATGCTGGTACTAATGCTGCCATACAATTAGATGGTGTTACTCTTTCGTTAAATGATAGGGTACTTGTAGCTAATCAAACTACTCAAGCACAAAATGGTGTATATACAGTAACCACAGTAGGTGATGGATCTACTGCGTGGGTACTAACTCGTTCTACAGACACAGATAGTTCTGCTCCTTCTGATCCGAATGCGCTGGGTAAAGGTGATGCATTCTTTATTAAAGAAGGTAATACCAACGCAGGACACTTAGATGTATTAACTACATCAGGAACTATTACTTTTGGTACAACTAATATTGTTTTTGCAGAGGTTGCAGAAACTACTGTGTATCAGGCAGGTGACAGCTTAACACTTACTGGTACAACATTTGATACAGTACAAGATATTCGTACTACAGCCTCCCCAACATTTGCAGGTGTTACCGCACCACTTACAGGTAACGTTACAGGTAACCTAACTGGTAATGTCACAGGCAATGTCACAGGTAACTTGACAGGTGATGTCACAGGTAACGCAGACACAGCAACAGCTTTAGCTACAGCAAGAGACATACAACTATCAGGAGATGTAACAGGTACAGTTTCCTTTGATGGTTCAGGCAACGTCAACATGACAACTGCTGTAGTAGATGATTCCCATCATCACGTAATCTCTAATGTGGATGGGCTACAGACTGCACTTGACGGCAAGGTTGCTACGTCTTTTACTGTTACATCAGGTAATGGTTTAACCGGGGGAGGTGATCTGACTGCTAATCGCACCCTTGCTGTCGGTGCAGGTACAGGTGTTACAGTAAATGCTGATGACGTTGCTATTGGACAAGATGTCGCAACTACAGCAAGTCCTACTTTTGCTGGTGCTACTTTCAATGGCAATGTCGGAATTGGAACAGATTCAGCCGATACACTTCTTGAGCTACGTGGTGCTAATCCTATTTTGACTATTAGAGACACAGAAACATCTTCTGCATCAGCACAAGCAATATTAAGACTAGCAGAAACAGGAGTAAGTGACGCTTTAGGTTCATACTGGGATATCATGTCTTTTGGTGGAGAGCTTAAATTTGTTGATAATTGGAATGAAGGTGCTGGTACTGGTACTAGAATAACTATTAATGATGCAGGAAGAGTAGGAATAGGTGCTGACCCAAGTAGCATTCTTCATGTTGAGGAGACAAATACAGGTGCTTCAACGATACTAAAGGTCATTAACGGCGATGAAGGCAATACTGATACACAGACAGCAAAATTAGAATTATCACCTGATAGTAGAGCAACAGGCGTACAAATAAGTGCTGAAAAGGAAACCACAAACTTTGGTACTGTAGCTGGTAGAGACATTTCTATGGTATTTAAGTCTGTATCAAACAATGTACCAGATGAAAGCGCACGTCTAAATAGCTATGGTCATTTTCTATTTGGAACTGACACAACAGTAGGTGTTGCATCTGCTTCCTCTCCTAGTGGCACATGGATCGGTAAGAATGGCGGTATATTTGCTGGAAACGATGGCACTGTTGGTTTCTTTAACAGACAATCAACAGACGGTGATGTAATAGAGGTGCGTAAAGACGGTACTACGGTGGGGAGTATTGGGGTTGAAAGCAACAACTTAACTGTTGACAATATATATAATACTACCAAGTCTGGGCTTGTCTTTGCTGGGTCTAATGTTTCTCCTCGTCAAAACGGGGCTAATGCAGACAATGTCGTTGATCTTGGAGCCTCAACAGTTCGTTGGAAAGACCTCTACCTCTCTGGCGGTATATATGCAGGGTCAGGTCTTGGTACTAATGGGCAAGTGCTAACGTCAGATGGTACAAACGCAACATGGCAAGACGCATCTGGTGGTTCATCAGTATCAATGACAGAGGATACAACCTATAAGTCTTTGTATATCGGTAGTAACACTCCAACAATCACTGATAGCAATCAGTTTGAACTCAATACTGCTGTTGGTGTAAACGCACTTGGTTCTGTGGATGTAGCTACTACTAATCCATCACTTAACACTGCTATAGGTGGGGACGCTGGGGCACAACTTACGACAGCAGACTACTGCACTTTTGTAGGAGCTGAAGCAGGTCAAAATATTACTACTGCTAGTTATAATACAGCAGTAGGAGCTAGGGCTGGTCGAGGTGTTGCTGGTACTGGCAATACCTATCTTGGGTATTTCGCAGGTGAATATAGTAATAGTTCAAAAGACAACCAAGTAATGATAGGCCAGTCTGCTGGAAATGACTGTTGGGCTGATTCTGCTGTAGGCATAGGTGTTGCTGCCATGTCAGATGGAAACCATTATAGATCAGTTGCTGTAGGTTACGATGCACTTGGGCGTTATAGTACTAGTAATGCTTACTATAATGTAGCTATCGGTTATGGTGCTTTGGACGGTACTTATTCGGGCGATGGACAAACTGTTGTTGGTTATCTTGCTGATAGTAATTATGGCAACGGAATGGCAATTGGCTATGGTGCTATTTGTACTGGCACTAGCTCTACTGCTATTGGTTATCAAGTAATGGCTACTGCATCAAATGGAAGTGATTATAATACTATAGTAGGTTATCGCGCAGGTTATGATATGGATGGCGGTGACTTTAATACTTTTATGGGATACCAAGCTGGTTACGCTGGAGGTAGCGGAAATACCAATACAGGAATAGGTAGTACTGCTTTAGATGCATTGACTTCTGGCAGTTTTAACGTCGGTGTCGGTGGCGGTGCTGGAGGTGGGATAACAACTGGTAGTGATAATATATGTATAGGAACTGGTGCAGGGACTAATGGGCTTACAACAGGGTCAAATAATATTGTTATCGGAAGGCAAATAGACCCTTCAAGCACCAGTGTAAGCAACGAAATCACTCTTGGAAACGCAAGCATAACTTCATTTAGATGTAACGTAACCACTATAACAAGCTTGTCTGATGAACGTGACAAGACAGCCATTGAAGATCTGTCTTACGGTCTAAACTTTATAAACGATATGAGGCCTGTTGAGTTTACTTGGAACAGGCGTGATGGCACTTTCGGCACTAAAAAAGACATGGGCTTTATTGCTCAAGACTTAATGGATGTTGAGATTGAACATTCATCTGCAACAAGAACAAGATTAGTAAATTCGGAAAACCCTGACAGGCTCGAAGCTGACTATATGAGGACTTATCCGATACTAGTAAAGGCAGTTCAGGAGTTGTCTGCAAAAGTAGACGCTCTTGAGGCAAGGATAGCAACATTAGAAGGAAATTAAGATGGCTGTAAATGAGTTAGATAGAGATTATCTAAAAATGGTACACAATTGTGATGCCATAAATAACATAATGAATAACAGGAAAATGGTTGATGCTACCGATGATGAAAAGAAAGCTCAAGTCGGTAACATTATTATGGTCTTGGAGATGGAGCTACTTGACGATAAGTATGCTACTGCAGGTAAAGATTTAACTAACATTAATGCTACTATTGCGACTGGTAGAACTTACTGGCAGGGATAAAAAATGTTAGGCTTTAGTGCTTTTTCAGCAGCACCTTTATCTTCTCCTGGTGGAGTAAGTGTTGCAACTACTTTAGCCTCTCAAGTAATTAATCAGGTAGTTAACACTCTAACACTAGAAGCAAAAGCTAATAAAACAATAACTTCTATTTCTTCTGCTTCTAGTATTAATTCTTTAGGGTTTGATGCAGAAGCTAATGTAACACCAAGTGCAGTTATTTCTGCTTCTAGTATCAATACATTAGACTTTGTTGCTGAAGCTAATATAACACCTAGTGCTGCTACTGCAAGTTTTACTGAGGGTACGTTAGGTTTTGTTGGATTAGCTAATAAAGAAGTAACAGCAACTACAGCTTCTTTTACTATAAACAGTGTTGACTTTGATGCAGAAGCTAATGTAACACCAAGTGCAACTACAGCTACAACAACACTTAACAATCATACGTTTACTCTTACTGCTGCCATAACACCCAGCGCAGCTACTGCTGTAAATACTGCAGGTACTGCAGGTTTTGATGCTAAAGCAATTACTCCTGCTTTAAGTGGATTATCTTCTGTTACAGGCATATCAGCACTTGACTTTGACGCAAAAGCAAATATAACTACAAATACTATCAATTTAACAACTACTGTTGTTGACATAACTCCTTTCTTGCAAGTAGGAGTAGCTACAGAACTAGCCACATTACTTGCCCAGCTAAGTATAAACTTAGATCCACCTGCTAATAATCTATTTGACTATGATGCAGTAGCAGATGATTTTAGTAGAACAAGAACAGTATATATACTTCCTGAAGGTGGTTATGGTTTAAGTAAAACAGTACATATACCACAACAAGACAACCCTGTGATATCTTTAATTAACCCTTCTTTAAGTTTAGGTAAAACCGCTCACATCAATCCTGAAAACTTTACACTAGTTGTTGATAAGCACAGAGGTTTACCTACTACAGTACTAATAACACGATAAGGACAAGCAATGTCTTATAAATGGCCTGACAAAGATCCTGATGAAACTATAGACTACAGCGTAGATTGGTCAAGGTTTATACCTGATGATACTTTATCTGCTGCTTCTTGGTTTATAAAAGACTCTGATGGTACTAAGGAACTAGTATCTAATGCTGAAGTGGTAGATGGACTACAGTTTGTTCAGTCTACTATTTCGGGTAAAGTTGCTACTGCACGTTTTGCATTGGGTACAAACAACAAACAATACAAAGTTACTTGTCAGATAACCACAGGGGATGGTCTTGTTTTTGAACGTTCCATTTTCCTAAAGATAAAAGAGAAGTAATATGGCATACGATTTCATAGGACTAGTTAATGACGTTAACAGCAGACTTAATGAAGTACAATTAACCACAGATAACTTTACTACCGTTACAGGATTTTTTGCTTTTGCTAAAGAAGCAGTCAACTCTTCTATTAGACATATTCAACAAGAAGAATATGAATGGCCTTGGAATCATGTAGAAAATGAAGAAACACTTACAGCATTGGAGCCTAGATATAGCTACCCTAATGATGCAAAAACTATAAACATGAATAGCTTCAGGATCAAGAGAGATGATACTCTTAATGTAGGTACTGTTAAGCTAAAGAACATGACATATGAAGAATATCTAGAAAAGTATGCAGATGCTGAGTATAACACACAAACTAAGTCTGTACCAACGCATATAGTAAGAGCACCAAATAGAGAACTAATATGCTACCCTATGCCTGACAAAGCATATGAGATGGTGTATGAATATTATAGAGTAGGTTATGACCTTATAAGTGCTACAGATGTACCATCTCTTCCAGAACAGTATCGTTTTGTTATTGTTGATGGTGCAATGCATTATGCTTATCAGTTTCGTGGTGATACACCAAATGCCACTGCAGCACTTCAAAAGTTTGAACAAGGTATAAAACATCTTAGAAGTATAAACATTAATAGAACAGATTATCTTAGAGATACGAGAGTACACTTCTAATGCCAACACAATGGTCAACATTTCCTATTGAGTTCAAAGGTGGTTTGATCTCTAATATGTCACCCTTACAACAGGGTATAAATGCTATAGGTTCTGCTACTATACTTCAAAATATGGAAGCAGACAGGCAAGGTGGATATACTAAAGTAAGAGGCTTTCAAAAGTATAGTACATCTGAGATTCCTGGCACTGGAAATGTTTTAGGGTTACATGTAGTTTCTAGTGGACGTGCTGTAGTTGCACGTAAGATAGATGCTGCTGCTGTGACAGAACTACAGACTGCTACCGCTAATGTTAATGGTGCTACATCTTCAAGTACTGCAGTTGTGTTAGACGGCAATAGCGGTACTATAGAAGTAGGCATGTACGTCACAGGCACAGGTATAAGCGGTACTGTAACAGTATCTACAGTAACAGACCAAAACAATATTGTATTATCCTCTGCTCAAACTTTAGCTGATGACACTGTTCTTACTTTTGGGCATCTATCTTCTACTGAAGTAGGTAACACAGCTTACTATTATAGTACAGGAACTAGTTGGATACATCTAATTACATCATCTCAAACAGGTGGTGGTAAAGTATACAAAGCTATGTATAACTTTGATGGAGATGACAAAGTAGTATTTGTAGATGGGCTACACTATCCTATACTATACAATACTTCTGGCAACACTACATCCTATTTAACATCCTCCAGCCCTAAGATAAATACAGATGTAGAAGGTGCAGAACTAGTAACTATATTTAAAAATACAGCATTTTATGCTAAAGCAAATCAAATATATTTTACAGCACCATATACTGTAGATAATTTTGCAGCAGCAGATGGGGCAGGTAGTATATCTGTAGGCAGTGATGTCACTGGTATGATAGTCTTTCGTGAACAGCTTATCATATTCACAGCAGACTCTGTTAAAAGGTTAGTAGGTAATACTACAGCAGATTTTCAACTACAACCTATAACAGATAAACTTGGTTGTATAAGTGCTGATAGTATACAAGAGTTTGGTGGAGATGTTATGTATCTTGCACCAGATGGACTAAGACTATTAAGTGCTACAGATAGAATAGGTGACTTTGGTCTAGACGTTGCTTCTGATAAAATATACAAAGACTCAGATGACTTTTTAACCTCGACAACACAATTCTCTTCTGTTATACTACGTGAAAAGGGTCAATATAGAATATTTGCCTATATTCAGACACAAGATAAAGGTGCAGCTATAGGTTTAATAGCTACTAAATTTATTGCTCAAGGTGCTGATAATATACAATGGTCAACAACTAAGGGCATAAAAGCATATATAGCAGACAGTATATACACAGGTACACAAGAGTCTATAATGTTTGCTAATGACGATGGCTACTTGTATGAGATGGAACAGACTAATGGGTTTGATGGTGAGACTATACCTACTATCTTAGAAACACCCTACATGCCTGTAACTGATCCTGAAGTACGCAAAACAGCATACAAGCTAACACTATATACAGACCCTTCAGGTAGAATAGATTTAAAGTTCAGGTTACTATTTGACTTTGACTCAGGCGGTGATACAAGAATTGTACAACCAGAGGAAATAGATATAGACTCAGCTACAGGTGGTGGTGGTGTATTTATGTTTGGTGCACCTAATTCAACTTATGGGGGATCTGGTGTTATATTTGGTAGTAAGATAAAGAAAGTATATAACGAAAACCTTATAGGGTCTTTTCATACAGTAGCTATGAGAATAACTAGTGATGATATCAACCCACCTTATACACTAGACTCAGCAGTATTACAATATAGACAAAACGATAGGCAATAATCATGGCAGGATATACACGTCAATCAACAGCTAATATAGTTACAGGTGCAGTTATTGATGCTGCAGACTTTAACGCTGAATACAATGCTATTGAGGCAGCATTCAACGCATCTACTGGTCATACACACGATGGCACTACAGGTAATGGTCCACCTATTGAAAACTTAGGACCGTCTGCAGATCTTGTTGTAACCTCTAGTGTTGTGCGTCCAAAGGTAGACAATACTTACGATCTAGGTACATCTGCCATTGAGTGGAAGGATGCTTTCTTTGATGGAACAGTAAAAACAGATGTACTAACCGTAGATGAAACTTCTACTTTCACAGGGATAGTAACAACTACGACAGATGTAAATGTTGGTGGAGCATTAGACGTTACAGGTAACTTAACTGTTGATGGTAGTCTTACTTTAGGAAATACTTCTTCTGATAATCTAGTTGTTAATGCTAGAGTAGACAGTAGTTTAATTCCTGATAACGATAATACTTTTGATCTAGGTTCATCTACCTTACAATGGCGTAGCCTATATATTGATGGTACAGCTAATATTGACAGCCTTGTAGCAGATACTGCTGATATAAATGGTGGCAGTATTGATGGTGCTACTATAGGTGCTAATAGTTCTGCAGCCATAACTGGTACAGTAATAACTGCAAGTACTAATTTTTCAGGATCGTTGACTGGTAATGCATCTACTGCATCAACACTAGCAACCGCACGTACTATATCTTTAACTGGAGATGTTACAGGTTCAACATCCTTCAACGGATCAGCCAACGTTTCTATAGCTGCTACTCTTGTTGGTGATCAAAGACTAGCTGCTGCTACTGATGTGTATGTTGGAAATGCACATGAGCATATTCATTTTAACGATGGCAGTCAGCATATAGAATTTATGACTGGTAATGCAGAGGAGATGCGATTAACCAACGCTGGTGATTTGCATGTTGATGGTAACGTAATTGCATACTCTACTACTATATCAGATGAAAGACTAAAGCATGACATACAAAAAATAGATAATGCTTTAGATAAAGTGTCACAAATAAATGGTTACACATTTAGCTACAATAAGGACGGCAAGAAATCTGCAGGTGTTATTGCTCAAGAGTTGGAAAAAGTATTACCTTCTGCAGTAGAGAATAAATCACTGGTATTTCATAATCAGGATGATGTAGAATATAAAACAGTGCAATACGATCAACTTCATGGATTACTTATTGAAGCTATCAAAGAGTTAAAAGCTGAAATAGAGGAACTAAAGAATGGCTCTGCAGACTAGCGGTCAGATAAGCCTTAATGATATACATTTAGAATTAGGTGCTACTACTGGAACACAAGTTTCTTTAAATGATGCAGACGTTAGGGGCTTAATAGGTAAAGCCTCTGGTGCACAAAATGCTATGAATGAGTATTATGGTGCTGCTGATGAAACGGAAGCAGTAAATGAAGGTAACATTAACGGACAACCTAATATAAAACAAGCTAGGGTATCTGACTATATAAGTTCTGGTGAAACGTTTGTTATACCTTCTGGTTTTTGGTGTTGGTCAGACCTTCCTAATGCTGGCGGTCTTATCATTGACATACCTTGTACTATAAAAAATTATGGATACATTATAGGAAAAGGTGGTACTGGTGGTAGGGGCAGTACAAGCTCTAATAACCAAGGTAATGATGGTGGTATGGCTATAGAAGTGGAGCCTAATGCAGGTACTGTTAATATTATAAACTACTCTGGTGCTTACATCGCAGGTGGCGGTGGTGGTGGTGCAGGAGGTTATGGTACTGGCGGTGCTAGTTATGGTTCAGGTGCTGCTGCAGGAGGCGGTGGTGGTGCTGGTGGTGGTAATGGTAATTACGGTTCTAATTGGAACTATACGTCAGGGACAACTAGTACTTCTGGTGGCACTCTTCCAGCCCATACCATAGGAGATGGTACTGGTGGTATTCTTAATGCATCAGGTGAAAACGGTTCAGTTAACGCACATTCTTTAGGTAATCCAGCAGATGACTTAGGCTTTGGTGGTCAAGCTGGTGGCACAGGCGGTACTTATAACATAACAACATCAAATCCACAATACTGTGGTGGTGGTGGCGGTGGTGGCCGTATACTTCCTGGTGCACAAAGAAACCGTGACAATAGAGACTTGCAAGGACAAGGTGGCTACGGTGGAGGTGGTAATAACGCAGGTGGAGACTCTGCAGGTACTAGAGCATCTCAAGCTGGCGGCGGTGGCGGTGGCTGGGGTGCTGCTGGAGGAGATTCTAGTGCTACTGTACTAGGAGGATCTGCAGGTCCGTATCTTACAAATCAAAGTGTAGCAACTAACACTGTAACTGTAACTAATAGCGGAACCATATACGGACCTCTACAGACTTTCTAAATAGGTATAATAATGGCTACTTGGTACTCCTACGCAATGCAAAGATACGACACAATTAGTGAAGTAGAAACTGCAGTAACTCAAATGAAAACTAAACTAGATACAGAGCCTAGTATTTTTTGTACAGTAAATCGTTTAATAGAAACAGCAGAGGCAGATGCTTGGCAACTTGGTGATAATTTAACAGACAGTCAGGTAACGTCTTTATCTGGTTCAGGGTATTACTCCGTACACTCAAAGTATTTAGGTTATAATGACTTTGGATTAAATGTTACTGAAGCTCTACAAAAAGTATCAGAGTATAAAATAAATTATGGTATTAGAAGGAAAGTAGATAAATACTTTGAATATACTAGTACTATGGAAGATCAAGACGATGGAAACGGTGGTACTATTGCTATGGAAGTAATTAGTATGACTGAGCATAATGTAACAAACGAGGATATGTCGGGCTATGTCTAGTATCACACCAGAAGAACTAGAAGATATGCTAGATCGTGCAGCCAAGCGTGGTGCTAAAGCAGCATTACGTGAAGTAGGATTACACGATGATGATGCTCGTAAAGATATACAAGAGATGCGTAGCTTACTAGAAGCATGGCGTGATACACGTAAAGGTGTGTGGTCAACTATCGTAAAGATGTCAACTGTAGCAGTAATAACATTCATTGCAGCATCATTGTGGATGCAAATAGGGAAATAAAAAATGGCTAAGAAATTTGCAGGGTTTAAGCCTGAGACATTACAGAATAAAATATTACCAGCGTTGGGCTACAATGGACCTACTGATGAAAAGTCTATTAACCAGTTCCTAGCAGCTAACCCTGCAGCAGCAGCTAAGATGGGTAGATATACTATGGCAGCTAGGCAGATGGTAGAAGGTAAACCTGTAAATGCTTTTAAAGGGTTTTTTAGTAACTTAAAAAATGATTTAGCAATGGCTACAGGGAAAAAAGAAAAGACTCAAGATTATAAAGATAGAACAGCAAAGACACAGGCAATTAATGCAGCACAGTCTAGAGGTACTAACGCATTTGGAACTGCTGCTTCTAGGCCACTACATACAATTAAAGACCCGACTGATAGAGCTATTGCAGCTAGAGAGCGGTTAGGTCAAGACATATTTGGCAGACCTAGTGATGGTGGTAGTAGTGGCGGCAGTAAGAAAGCACCAGCTACTACACCTATAGCAACAATCAATCCTCCAAAAATGAGTATCCTACCTCCCGGTTCCATATCAACTATGGATATACTAGATTATGGTGATTATAAAGGTATAAGCTCTACTGAGAAAAGTTTCTTAGAAAAGTATGGAAAGCCTTTTTCAGAAATGACTGAAGCTGAACAGCAAGCAGTATTAAATGAAAGGAACATGCCTAGAGAGCCACGTTCTTTGCCTGACCGAAGAAATAGCCCTAACGCACAAGCGGCCCTGTTATCTGGTCAGGAGATGACAAGACAGATACAGGCAGATCCTACAGCCCCAGTTACAAGGGCTGGTGTCGTAGCTGATGAAGGTGGAGCTAACCGTTTAATAGGAGAAGGTATCGGTCAAGCAGGAGATGCAACACAAGCAACTGTTACGACTGCAGGACAACCTGCATTAGCTGCAGCACCTACACCAATGGATGCAGCAACTATGGATGCTACACTAACACAGGATGCTATAGAAGCTGCAACAGCAGACATGCAAGCTGCACAAGGGCAAGTAAGTGATCAGGCTCAAATGGAAGCTGCACAGATGGACCCACAAACTGCAGCATCACTAGGCTTAGACGCTGCACAGTTAGCTGAAGCACAGAGAGTAGAAGCAGTAACACCATTACAGGTAACACCAGAACAGCTTATAGATGGTACTACTGTTGATCGGTCACAAGTAGAAGAAGAACTAGCCAAGACACAAGCAGCTACTGTAAGTGGTGAGCTAGGCAGATTGATGGAAGACTTTGAAGGTGGTGATACACCTGCTTGGGCTGCAGGGGCTATGAGAGCAGCTAACGCAGCAATGGCAGCACGTGGATTGTCTGCATCAAGTATGGCAGGTATGGCTATAACTCAAGCAGCTATGGAATCAGCATTGCCCATCGCACAAATGGATGCGTCTAACAAGCAAGCTATGGCACTAGAGAAAGCCAAACAACGTGCAAACTTTTTAGGTATGGAGTTTGACCAAGAGTTCCAAACTAAAGTAAAGAATGCTGCACGTATATCTGAGATAGCTAACATCAACTTTAGTGCTGAACAACAAGTGGCAATAGAGAATGCAAGACTTGCTCAGAGTGTAGATCTAGCTAACCTGTCTAATCAACAAGCAAAGGTATTGGCTGATGCTGCTACCATGTCACAGATTGATCTAGCTAATCTAGACAACAGACAAAGAGCAGCCGTACAAAACGCTCAGTCTTTCTTACAGATGGATATGGCTAATCTTAGCAATGAACAGCAAACTCTTATGTTCAAGCATCAAGCAAATGTTAGTGCTATATTCAGTGATCAGGGAGCAGACAATGCTGCTAAACAATTCAATGCTACTTCAGAAAACCAAACTAATCAGTTCTTTGCAAACTTAGCAACACAAGTAGCACAGTTTAATGCAGAACAAACTAATGCAATAAACAGATTTAATGCAGGTGAAACAAATGCTATTTCACAATTCAACGCAGCACAGTCTAACTTACGAGATCAGTTTAATGCACAGAATCACTTAGTTATTGCACAAGCTAACGCCAGATGGTTACAGTCAATTACTACTGCAGCAAATGCCGCAAACAACCAAGCCAATAGAGATGCAGCTATGATGGCTAACAACTTAACAAGAGCAGCCTATGATGCAATTCTACAAAAAGAAAGAGATTTAATGGGCTGGGCTTGGAAGTCTGGTGAAAGTCAAAAACAAAGAGACAACAATATAGCTGTAGCTAAAATAAGTGAAGGGGCAGATGATAGCAGTATTTTTGAAACAGGTTTGTCTGCTATTGCTGCTGAACTCACAGACTCTTTCTTGGAAAACATTTGGGACATCTTCTAGGGTAATCAACATGACATACAATCCTAATCACTACGGGAATATGAACTACGAAGCAGGACGTGGCAGCATATATAGTGCGCCACCCAAGGCTAAGTCTAGTAATGCAAATGAAGAAGCTGCTAAATCTATGGGGTCTGTCGGAATAGGTGGACTTGGTGGTAAGACTACTACTTCTTCTGCAGCACAAATTCACAAAGACTTTATGGAACGGGTCAGCAAGAAAGATGATAATAAACCAAGTGGATTAGGTGCACCTACAACAAAGGTAGAACCTGAAGAGGATGACAGAAACCTAGACCAAAAGATATATGACTTCTTTGTAGGTGCTGGTGCTGATATGGAACCCGAAAAAGAAGAACCTATGTACATGATGGACTTCTATGGTGGTCCTATGTTTGTTGTGCCTGAACCTACTCCTGTTGAACAACAAGTATTGTCTTCTCCTTTTGATGAATATAATGTAGAGACATATAACTTTGGTGGGTACTCAGACACCAGAGACACTTCTCCCTCTATCGGTTCAACAGTAGACCCAGATTTGCAAGACCCTCGTAGAGGTTTGATGGCTGCTCCTACAATGTCACAACCTTCTACACCAGAAGAACTAACAGATGTACCTAGAGCATTAGCTATGTCTGCTGCTGTACCTACAAAAACATATACAATAAAATCTGGAGATACACTATCAGAGATTGCCAGAGATAATAATACTACTGTTGAAGCTATAATGAAAGCTAATAGTCAGATAGTAGATAAAGACGAAATAGATGCTGGTGCTACAATAGAAATACCTAAAGAGGATGATGGTTTAACACCAACACAAAGAGCATTACGTGCAGGTTTAATGAAGCCTAAAGGTAAAGACGGTGTTGAAGTTGCTGAAGATAAGAGTTTATTTGAACAGGCTTTAGATTATCTAGGTTTTGGTAAGGATGACCCTACGGGTTTTGAAGGTATGGGTCCATCCCCAGATGAGGGTAATTTTGAAGGGATGAATCTTATTAAGATGAGGAAAGATTTTGTTGAAGGCTACCTAAAAGGTCATGAAGGAACAAAAGCTCATAAATCTCTTGAGGGAGGAAAAGACACTGCAGCTTTTGGTGTTAAAAATTCTCTTGGATTAAAAAGGTCAGACTATAATAGTGATAAAGACTTTGCAGCAGCAGTAGCTTTAAAACATTATAATAAGGCTAAAAATAAATTTGTATTTGATTTTGTTTGGGATGAGTTAGGAGATGCAGGAAGATATGCAATCACAGATTTACATTATAATGTAGGTGGTGTGGGAAGTTCTGCAGTAAAAGGAACAGCAAAAGAAGCTCTAACTAATACGTTAAATTATGTTGGTATGACAACTAAAGATGGAACCAAAGCATCTTTACTATCTCTATCTAAAAGAAGAGCAGAAAACTGGAATAAAGCAGCAGATGATTTAGGGCTAGATAAGGTGGCTAAAATACAGCAGACACCCAAGACAGGGGGAGGTACTATAATAAAGTATCTTAATTCAGAAGGTGATGTTATACATGAGGTTAGTTCTGGAAGAAAACCTATAACACTAAAGAAAAATGGCAGCTATAAAGAGATAACTGAAACAAAAGAAGTAGAAATAAAATAATGTTTGGATTACCACTAGAACTAATAACAATGCTTGGCTCTACCGTACTAGGTGGAGTAATGTCCATCTGGGGGCAGAGCATGAAGATGAAACAAGAGCAGAACAAGATGCTCATGGAACGTGCCAATGCTAATGCAAGCTTTGCAGCAGAAGCACGTAACGCAGGAAAGAACGATAAACATTTCGCATGGACAAGAAGACTTATTGCATTATCTGCAGTCTTTGCTATAATAGTGTTGCCAAAGTTGGTCGCAGTGTTCTACCCTGAAGTAGGTGTGTATGTAGGCTACACTGAGATACAGGTAGGCTTCCTTGACTTTATCTTCGGATCAGGACCAGAAGTAGTTAAGTGGCAGTACGCACAAGGATTTGTAATAACACCATTGGATACGCACATTGTATCAGCTATCGTAGGCTTATACTTTGGTGCAGGATTTACTAAATAGGATAACATCATGGCAACATCACCATTCGATAGCCCAATTCCTGGTCAGTCTTTAACAGACGAGCCAAAGAATAACCCTTGGGAAAACCCAGCAGAAATGTCAGACATGACAGAGATTACTAAGTTCTATATTAACAAGTTAGCTAATCAGGATGTTATAGATGATCTAGCTGTTATGATGCAGACAGGCATACCACTGAAACCTATTGTTGAAACTATAACAACAACTGGTGTAATGAGAGGTATGCATACAGTAGATGCTGGAATGCTTGTTGGTCCTGTAATACATCAGTTCTTAAAGCAAGCTGTAGAGTCTCAAGGTATCAGTGTAAAAGATGACAAGATAGACTATAAGAAAAAAGCTGAAGATAGGGAAATGACTAGGTTTAAGATGCTTGCTACTAAGTACCTTAGTGAAGAGCCTGATGAATCAGATCCCGGAAAAGAATTACTAGGTGAACTAGTTGAGGCTGGAGAGCCAGAGGAAGAGGTAACACCAGAAGAAAAGCCACAAGGCTTAATGGCGAAGGGTTTATAAGATGGCTAAATTTAATTGGAAACAGTTTGCTGGTAACTTCCTGCAGGAAACTGCTATGAACATACGAGAACGTAAAGAGGGAGCTAAAGCTTACGAAGAAGAGCAGAGACAACTAGCTGAACGTAACCTCCAATTAGTGCGTCAACGTGAAGCCGTAGCAAGAAATGCAGCACGTGTTGGTAAACAGGCTATGGATTTAGGTGCTTCAAAAGAGTTGGTCATAAATGCTATGTCTTCTGGTGTGTCTGGTGTAACAGATCTTTATAATAATCTACAAAACTTACATTCACAGTTAGGATACCGTCCCGGACAAGAGTTAACAGAAGATGAAATAAGAATGGGCTTGAGTGCTCCTACTGCTGCTAACATTGATCCTAGTCTAATAGCTGCTGACTTGACAGATCTTGCTATGCAGACATATGGTGTTGTGCCTAAAGGTAAGTTACCAGATCCAGAAGAAGCCAGTACTATGAAAACTCTGTTTGGCTTTGATGCTAAAGATAGAGTGCGAAGAGAACTAGCAGATGAAAAGTACTATGGTAACCTAAGTATAGGTGATATAAACTACATAGCACAACAATCAGAATATAATGCTCTTGTAGGTGATGCTGTACAAAACTTTGCTGAGTTGCCTATATATAACTCAGAAGCTAAGTTAAACTTTTCTACTCAGCTAAATAAAGTTATGGATGACGCTATTACTGGTCAGGCATTTAAGAACAGACTAGCTGCTTTAGTAGATCCTGCAGATAAGCAAACATCTATGTTGATAGAGAGACAGAAAGCTGCTGGTAACTTTATAAGAAACTATGCAGGTACATATGAATACACAGGCTTCTTTGATGATCCAGCTACATTAGATTTAATTAAACAAACTTTTGAAATACCGGGCCAAGAAGGAGCAGGACAAAAGTGGTTAGATACTCTATTGGTAGAATATGACAGAGAGCCAGAGACTCCTATAAGTGAAGATGATACTTCTTTGAAAATAAAAGAACCAGTGCCTCCTAAGAAGGTAGACCTGAAGAAAGACCCTGTAGATCCTGTAGAAACAGATGATCCTTTCCCACCTGCTCCAGATCTAGATGAAGAAGGTAGAGCTATAATGGATGCGTCTGTGTCAGGGGAACTAAGAAAAGGTTACACTGCACAGTACACACGTGAACAGTGGAACAAGATGTCTCGTAAGCAAAGAGAAGAAAGAGACTTACCTGTGTCTCCAATGGGTGTGATAGGCTTCCAGTTTAAAGAAGATGTAGATAAAGTACTAGAAAAATCTTTAAGTAACTTAAACATAAAACGTAATACAAGAGAAGGTAAAGAGTATAAAGTTATTATAAAGAACTTAGGTACTTTTACTGCAACAAAAGAGCAGCTTGATCAGATGCTTGACTCAGCGTTTATGGGAGAAAGGCCAGCCATAATACTAGAAGAGTACGGAGAGGAAGAACCTAGAGAAAGAAAACTAACTACACGTATAATCAAAAGGTTTAAATAATGTCCAAAGTACATGAAGAGTTTTACAGAAGTTTTAACCAAAGGACTTCTGGTTTAACTAGTGACGATACATCTAGTGTTTACGATACTCCAGAGCCTTTGTTTTCTGGTGATAGTCTTAGTAAAGATGAACTAAAAAAGCAGCAGTACCTACAGCCTATACGAGATTATATGGTAAAACGTAAAGGTGTAGACTATGCAGATAGAAATGCAGATGAAGTTGTTGATGACTTTGTTCAGCATATGAGATACTTTAACTCAAACACTTTATCTACTGCAACTGAAGCTAGATTTGTAAACAAAGCAGATCAGGACACAAAAGAAAAAGCACGAAGAGCATATCAAATATATGACAACTTAGGTAACGTCTTTGTTAATGATGGTGTGTTTGGTGCTATTGATGGTGTAAAAGACTACGTGTTTGCTGCAGCTAAAGATCCTACTAACTACATAGGACTACTTACTGGTGGTATTGCACGTGCAGGTGCTGCAGGGGTAGCACTGACAAGTAAAAAAACTGTCCAAGAAACTGTACGTAGAGCAGCACTAGAGGCAGCACAGAGTGGTGCAGGTAAACAAGCAGCAAGAGAAGCTGGTATTGAGGCAGGTAAGATAGCTGCAAAGAGAGCAGTAGCTAGAGGAGCTACCAGTAAAGCAGCAGACAAGGCAGCAGAAGAAGTAGCTAAACGTGTATCAAAAGAAAAACGAAGAGCATTAGCTAAGAAAGCAGCACAGTCAGAACAAGATAAACTATTTGATGCAGCTTCTTACAAAGCTCTAAAGCAAACTATTGCAGCAGACTCTGTAGCTGCTGTGGCTCAAGACATCATGGCTCAGACAACTCTACTAAGAGCAGGAGCACAGGAGAACTACAGCTATTTACAGACAGGCTTCTCATCTTTGCTAGGTGGTGTAGCAGGGGGAGCACAGCTAGTCTTTGGTAAAGCTAAAGGTGCATCAGGTCTAGCAGAAGATGTAGATGCAAAGCTTGAGGCTGTTACTAATAGAATTATAGATAGTGCAGCACCACTGCTAAACAAAGAAGAAAGCAAGAAAGCAGCAGAGGTTATTGAAGAAGCTGCTGATGAATGGAATAAAAAGGTAGAACGTGGGGGTGCATTCTCTTCACAGACTATGCCAGCAGATTTAGTTCATGACATAATGTTTGGAACGAACTATAAGAAGAATAAAGAGATAGGCGGTATAGCAAAGATATTCAAAGACAGTGGTAAAAAGTTTGACAGAAAGAAAACTATCTCTGATGTTATGACTAATGTAGCACGTAACCTAAGTGAAGAAGATCTGATATCGGTAAATGCTAAGTTAAAAGGTTCTGGCTTGGAGATAGGTGAACTAGCTGCAAACAAAGGACAGCTAGGAGACATGCTTGCTAAGAAAATTAGTGATGCAGGTTCTACTTTGAATGTTATGTCTCAAATGCGTAGAATGTTAGATACATCCATCGTAGCTGCAGAGGAATCTATACAGGCAACACTGAAGAGTGCCGAAGCAAAAGAAGCTGTAGAGAAAGAACTTAAAAGAGCAGAAGGACTAAGGTATGGTCAGTCTGTGTGGAAACGTATGCTTGTTTCTTCTCCAGCTACTACAGCCGTAAACGTGTTTGGCTTTGGTCAGTTCTACATAGGACAATCTCTAGCTGATATATTTAACTCAACCTTCCTTTACGCAAAAGGTTTAGGTCAGATGTATATCAATCCTACTGAGGCCACAAGAACGTTTCAACAGGCACGTGTACTAAAGAATATCTTTGGTCAGAAGATGCGTAACTTGCTTGACCCATACACAACTCATGACCAGTACATGAAGTTTTTAGATCAAAACAAAGACTTATCTAAGATACTGTTTGAGACTATGGCAGGTGGTGTAGAATCTTCAGCAAAAAGATATAATATAAATCCTGATGGTAGTGTCATAAAATATACAGAGGCTATAGCTGATGCGTCTGCTAAAGCAACTGGTGTTAAGATACAGGATAGCTTTACAAAGTCTCAGATGTTTATGACTGAGATGGATAAGTATCTCCGTATGACTAAGAATACAACACTGAAGCAAGCCTTAACCGATGACAGTATAGAGATTACTGAAGACGTAATACAAGCTGCACTAGACAGTACACTAAAGTCTGTGTATGCCAAGGATTACACCACAGATGATCAACTTCTAAAAGGTGTAGCTAAACTAGTTGAATCTGCTTCCAACACTCCTGGAATAGGTTTTATTATACCATTCGGTAGATTTATGAATAATGTTGTAGCCTCTGCTTATCAGTGGTCACCATTAGCTGGATTTAGTGTGGTTAAAAACTTTGCTACTAGATCTAAGAGACAAGGGGTAGACCTAACAGAGCAGGAGGCTTTTGGTAGATTTCTAGTCGGTTCTACTGCATTAGGTCTTGCTATACAATACGATGAAGAAAGACAACAAAAAGGTCTTGGTGTATTTGAAGTAGAGACTAGCGGTGGTACTATCATAGATGCTAAGAACACATTTCCGTTCTCCATCTTTCTAGCAACTGGACGTGCTATGAATAAGTACCTGAAGGGAGAGCCTGTACCTAGAGAACTACAAACAGAGGTGCTTACACAGCTTGCTGTAGGGCAGGTAGCAAGGGATACACAGTTCGGTAATGACTTGTTAAATGTTATGGACACCTTGTTAAACTTTGATGAAGGACAACGTGGTGCACAAGCAGATGCATTCTTCAAGGCAACAGGTAATATAGTAGCAGGTGTTACAAGACCGATAGACTTTGTTAACAAAACATTCGGATACATAGCAGGTAATGATGGTGTCAAAGATGTAAGACAGGCTGAAGGTATGAATATATTTACGCAGTCTGCTACTAAGTATGTTGACAATATTTTTGAAGCATTAGCTGATGGTATAGATGCAGTAGCTGGAACTGAGTTAGGTAAAGACTCAGTAACAGGTGAGGAACTTAGAGTAGCAACAAGAGAAGGGGAGATATATGACCCTGCTCCTTTGACTCGTATCTTTGGTCTTACTGTAAAACCTGCAAGGACAGCTACAGAGAAAGCATACTCAATGTCTGACATGTTTGCATTTACTGCTAGTGAGAGAACTAAGATACCAGCCTACGATAAAATCTTTAATGGGTTTGTAGCTCCTATCTTAGAAAAAGAAATAGCAAGGTTGACAAACACTAAAGCTTATAGAGAAGGTAGTGATACAGACAGAAGACAGCTACTGAAAAAGAAAGTTAGTAACGTAAAGAAAGCTGTAAGAAAGCGTATGCAAGAAGGTTATATGGGGGAAGAGGAATCACGTCTAAGTTTAGCAGCTAAAGTATCAGGCAAGCCCAAAGAGTTACAAAGGGAAGCAATGAGAATGGCTAAAGAACAGTTTAATATAGACGGTAGTATAGAAGACATGGACTTCAGGGAACTGAGTATCCTGTTAAACTATATGGATTATCTGAGAGACATATATAATACAGCATCTAAGATATAAAAGAAGAGGCCGCATTTAGCGGCCTTTTTTATTTTATGCTACTTTACTTTTAGTCTCTTCAACATCAGAGCATTTATCAAGTATAGTTTTGGCCTGTTCAATACTTAACTTAAACCATTCACCTCTCTGCTCTTGTGCAATCTTACCTGCTGCTTTGTGTGCCTGTGCTTCTGCTTCACGTCTGTGGTTTGTCACAACCATATGCTCTACTTTGTAGTCTCTAAAAGGACTACTAGTCTGATAGCCATTACATCTATCATCAGCATCTATTGCCATTCCTATCTTAACCCATTCAGGCCAAGCAGGATTGGTAATAGCATAAACATAACCCTCTTTAATAGAGTCTAGTTTATACGTACCATCAAAAGCTGCATCACTAAAAGTTTTGTAGCGTCCAGGTTTGTATAGTGGATGTTTACGTGATATGTATTTACCATTAACAAACATCCTCGTAGGATTACCTAAGATACCAGATTTATGACTTGTTTTCTTATATCTAATATTAAAACAGGTCTTACATATTTTCCTACCACTTTTTTTATACTGTGAATTAGTATTATTTTCTGTTAGTTCATCATTACAAGTTTTACAACAATCCATATTATACCTCCTGTGGTATTTGTGTACACCATACCCAATATACGGCATCTTTCATATAGTCGGGTCTAGTAGCTTCCAGTGTTTGCCTACGTAACGCAACTGCTTCTTGGCATTTTTCTAATTCAAAGTAAATCTTTTGATCACTAAGCACTGATGGCTGACCGTTGAACAAAAAGGTTGCTACTAAAACCCACATTATAATTTAACTCCTATGTTATATCGACTACTTCACACACGTCACCAGTACAGGCAAATGTCTGACTAGACTTCGTGTTATCTTCTTGTTCATACTCTGACAGCTTACTCCAATCAATCTTCTCTGGCATACATGACAGTAACATTTCGTAGTCATGCTTACCACAGTCTTGGTATGGGGCTTGCTGATAGGTATGATCTGAGTGTGGTAAAAATGACACACCTGACATTTCATCAAAGTGTTTATAAACGAATGCCCCCACCTCTAGCCACTCGTCATCTCGTACTGATATCGTTACACTAGGTTTATGTTCACACCAATGGCGTTGGTACATGAGCCATGTCTCTAGCTGCTCAATAGCAGTCATGTCGTTACGTGTCACAGCATCGTCTGGTGATTTAACAGGGAAGCTGAACACAGTTGTAGTGTCACCCTTGAATACACATGGTTCGTTAGGTACTTTCTGATCTATCATAAACTGTGTGAGGGGATCTTTATTATCACCTCGTACAGTACGGATGTAATATGGAGAGTGACGAGCATGTATACCACTGGCACTGTCAACCAACTGTGAGACAGTACCCGAAGGCTTGACACAGGTAATAGCAGCAGACTGAGGTATACCAAGCAACTCAGCATATTCAGCATTAGTATCCACTGCGACAGTTCGTAGTTCATTTAATGTTTTCTCCAAGTTAGCGTTGACTGCAGTCATCAATGGATTGTCCATGATACCTGTTAGTGATACACCTAAGAGTCTTTCTTCTTCTGTGTTTCTTTGCCAGACTTTCCGTAGATATGGAAATCGGGTGAAGGAAGATTGAATAGTGCCAAGAATTGTAGCCAACTTGACTTTACGCTTGAGCGTATCCACTGTATCAGTTGCCCTAACAACAACCTCCGTAAGATTGCAGAATTGATACGGCCTAAGTATGATCTCACTGCAAGGATTAGTTCCAAACTCATGGTTGGGATCACGCCTACCATATTTCTCAGCTTGTTTCTTGGATGCTTCACGATTAAATATACCTCTCTCACCAGACTTACTCTCCACTAGAGCAGTCCATTCTCGCATGAATGTTTCGATGTCAGGCTTCTCTGTATAGGACACACTATTGTTAGCTAACGCCCTGTGTGCTGCTGTTTCCCACCACTGCCCTGACTTAGCATGACGCATACGGTCATCACTAAGGTTAGACAGAGAGATCATAGCACTACGTCTGACACCACCTACTACAACTATCTGACCTATGAAACACATTAAGTCGTGGCATTCCATAGAAGATAGCTTACGTCCTTGTGCCAACTTGAATGTTGTAACTGTGAAGTTAAACAACTCAACAAGAGGGCCAGGACCACTGGCTCTACCCCCAAAAGTTTTTAGTCTAGCACCTGCAGGTCTGACCTTGGATACATCCCACTTAGGTATCTCTCCTGCCCACAGCAATGCTAGTAGTTGTCTGTATGCTTTAGCCCAACCCTCTTTGCTATCCTTAACAACAATGGTTGTCTCACTATCAAACAACTCAGGTACTTCTGGTAGCTGCTGTATGAACTGGCGTTCCACACTAAAGCCTACACCTGTACCGCATAACAAGATAAACATAGCTTCATCGAATGACTTAGGGTCATCCACTGGTAGGTAGCTACAGTTGTATCCTGCTGTATTATCTCTGTCCAACGCAGCACCACTAGTCATCATGGCTCTCATGCTTGGCATTACTTCTAGTCCAAGTATGGCTTGCTCTATTTGATTTACCCATGAGTCGTTGCCTAGCTTTGGACGTACAACGTTATCAACGTATCGTCCTACTGTCTCAGCCCATGACTCACGGCCTTTACCATCAATGTACTTTGCGTACCGTGATTGGTGTATAAAACTCTGATAGTCTGTTGGTAATAAGTTACTCATCTCTTGTCTCCGCTTCCTTGTAGTGTACCTCGTTCTTGTCTACTCTTTAACTTAGCCAAATTCTTTACTGCTACTTCAGCCATATCAATTTCTAAGTCACGACACAATGCGGCAATGTACCACAACACATCACCAATCTCTGCAGCTATATCCTCCTTGTCAAACGTATTGTCACGTAACCACTTCTTGATCTTACCCTGTACTTCACCTGCTTCATTACCCAAGCCCAACGCAGGATATATGATAGGGTCACTATAGATAGCAGTCTTCACTGCCTCCTGTTGGTAGTATCCCATATCCATGATAGGTGATTGCATATCTGAAAAGTGATCTATGTCTTCTTGTGTTATCATTGTCTCTCCTTAACAATTAAGTTATGTATCTTTACATCATCTACATCGTGCATAAGATTAGTTATTAAATCATGCACATCTTCTTCGTGTCCATCTTCATGAGATGATAATATGTTATTATCCTCATCTACTTCAATGAGGTACATCACACTAAATTTTTTATTACTCATTTGTGCTTCTCTTTATATACCTCAATAAGTTTTTTTAGATACCACTCTGCCTTTTGTAAATCTTGTAGGCCACCCTTGTAGTTGTACCTCCACACGTATTTCATTACATTGCCTTGTAGATATCCTTCTTTGTTTTGATTAGTAGCAGCCATGATAGCATCAATACATTCTACGCCACCTACATTGTAGTGAAATGGTTTGTTTACCAAATCTTCTTTAAACATTTCATCATCATCCCTTGGAAAGTCCTTGAATATTTCTTCTATGGTAAACTCTTCTTCTTCTTTACTCATGCTTCACCCAATGTTTTTGTCCACTTAGTTAATTTGATTACATTACCTTCTTTGGTATATTCCATTTCTTTTTCTATTTCAAGTTCTGTTTCAGCATAAGCTTTAGGAAACATTTGTTTTACTAGTTCTACCCTAGCATCATCAAAGTAATCATATAGTTCTGGATAGTCATCTAATACATTTGTTGTAGCCGCCATAGTCATAGCTAAATCCATAGCTGCTCTCATAGCCATAGGGTGTTGATTACCGCCAAACACTAGTCCTGTTTTTAACGCACCATCCCATTCACCATTCTCATCTAGTTCTGGCTTTATAACAATAGCAACTTCACCGTCTTCTATTTCATGACCCATTAGGATCTCCTTTTAACTACGACACGCTGCTCTTTCATGCGCTTGCCTTTTTCTAATAACCAACCTTCAGGTATGACACGATGTGCCCACTTGAAACCTTTTTGTTCACACCAATCACAATACCTAGATCTGGCTCCCTTATATAACTTAGCTTTAGCATTGCTAAATACAAACCTGATGTCTAGCTTTGGATGCTGCCTCTGTATCTCTAAATGTTTGCGTCTATCTGCAGGACTAAATATGCCTTTTGTTTCTATAATGATACCATTGTCTAGCTCAAAGTCTGGTGTGTATGTACGATAACGTAAGTCTTCCCACTCTATCTTTAACTTCTCATACTCTACTGTCTTTTGCCTAGTCTTTAGAAAAGCAGCAGCCTCTTGTTCGAGGCCACTACGATATAACCTTTTGTTATGTCTCCTTTGTACCATCATCTTCCTTGTCTACAGATTCTAGTAGCTTACCAAGTAAGAAGTCTCTACGATCATTGAAGATAGCTACCAAATATTTGTAACGATTCAACTCTCGTTCTGCAATACCTGCTTCAGCAAAGATACCATTTTGTTCTTCATTGAAGTCATCTGTTTGTAGTACTCGTTCTTTGTTATCTTCTAGTTTAATTGTAATTTTAGCCATTGCCATCTCCTATAAATACGTAATCTACTTCAGGTGGATTCTTTGCTTTAGATACCCTTGAAGGTAAGGTCTTCAGGTTATCCCAACACTTATGCTTGTAGCTACAAAACTTACATGCACTGTTAAGTACTAAGTTACCTGACTGCTTCTTAAAGTATGTCTCAGGTACAGGTTCAAAACATCTCTTGAACGGCTCATCTTTCTCTATATAATTTACCGTATCTTGAATGTCTTGTAATACCTTCTCAGAGTCAACGTCCGAAGCACTGACATACTTAAACTCACCGTTGCCTTTGTTGACCACCCACCAACCGCCAACTTCTTTTCCTGCGGCCTTAGAGTAACCAACTAATTGTGGTATGTAACCGAAGCCATCACCCTTCTGTAAAGATTCGAATGAGTCAAACTTGTTAGCGTATGACCAAGGTGATGCAGACTTCACATCATCTATCTTGCCATCCATTTCCATGTCGTACTCACCATTAATCTCCTGTCCATCAGGTAGCTTGAGTGTGACAGTATCATTGTCTTTGAACTTAGCACCTGCTGCACGTAGTAGTCCTTTGAACACAGCCTCGACTATATCACCAAGGAGCATATTCATTAGGAAGTGTGGAGGTAATGGTATCTTATCTTCAGGGTCATTCTTCTCAAACCACAACTGGCATGTAGGTCTACCTATGTTAGACATGCGTAGCTTGAACTCGTCACGTGGAGGAGAATTAAACTGCTTGTCCAACGCAGCTTTAACATCGGAGGCAACCTGATTGGCTACCTCCTCTGTCATAGTAGCTTCACCGTTCATAGCCTTTTGCAAGAAGCTAAAGACTTGTAGTTCAGCAGGGTGATTCATTACTCATCCACCTCTACAAAATCATTGTTGAGGATACCTTCGACAAGTTCTTCATCACCATCAGTACCACCTTTGGCACGTTCATGGTGTAAGTCAAGTATCTTACCATTGCTATACTCAATAAGTTCTAGGAAGTCCTTGAGCATATCATTGTCTGAAGAGATTAACTCTACAGCATCGCCCAAGGAGGCACTGATCTTACCAAACTTAGCACCAGTAGGTATGCTATCTTCCACACCTTCTAGTTTTATGGTAGACATGATAGGTAACATGTTCTTCTTTTTAAGGTTACCCATTACACCATTGATACTCTTCAAGCTGTCACGGTTCTTAACATCCAATACAAATGGTACGGACTCGACTGCAGATACAGGCTCACCTTTCTCATTCATAGGACTATCAAGACTGACTGTGCCATAGTATACTACAACACGCTTGACTGATCGTATCACTTGTTTGGTGGCATCGTCCAACGCATTGAAGTCTTCGATGTAACCAGTAGGTCTACCTAAGTTAAACCCACCAATGCTATCCTTCAAGTCACCGTTGAGAGTATTAGACATCACAGACTTTTCCATCTCTTCAGTCTCACTGTTCCAACGTTGCCACTGATTGCGTTGGGCAAAGACACGGACAGTTGCACCTACACTGTAGACTATATCATCCCCTGTCTTGAGGGTGAATGCACCTACAGGTACTACCTCTGTCTTTATCATCTTGCCATTGAGATCTACCTCACCCATGATAGGTTGGTGAAGCATTCCCAAACGTGATATACTTGGCGTGTACTCTTGAGAAGGTGCAGAAGATACACCCATAAGTTCAGCCATTGATTGACCACGTTCTGTTGCTACTGCTAGTTCTGTACTCATTCTATATCCTTTTTTATAGAGTCAAAGAGATCTTAGTTATACACTATATATCAACTGTGTCAAGCCAATTCTTTCCTATTTTTGCTTCTAAAAGCATTGGCACATTCATTTCAATTCCATATGTCTCCTCTATTATTTTGTTTAAATCCTGGTTGAGTGTCCACACCATTGACAAGACTAGATCTTTCTCGTCAGGATGTACGTCAACCACCATAGAATCATGAACAGTATTAACTAAACACGACTTCATGTGTCGCAAACGTTCATGCATCTCGTTCAGTACCACTGGCACTACATCACCTGTAGCAAAGCCCTGCACTGGATAGTTCTTAATCATAGTGAAGTGCGTTGGTACACCACTGTGGCGTCTTGTCACATCAGGAA
>BCSF01000054.1_pt1 | contig 48163 bp, 51 predicted proteins | sample 1016431 | NCBI WGS metagenome assembly BCSF01 (sample SAMD00045685;SAMD00045686;SAMD00045687;SAMD00045688;SAMD00045689;SAMD00045690;SAMD00045691;SAMD00045692;SAMD00045684;SAMD00045690;SAMD00045691;SAMD00045692;SAMD00045684;SAMD00045685;SAMD00045686;SAMD00045687;SAMD00045688;SAMD00045689, study... | reverse complement strand
AAGCATACACTGTGCTTGATGCAGTAAACCTGATGGTGGTTTCCATCGGCTGTGCGGCGCTTACGCCCCTGGACACCGAAAAACCTGAGGGCTTTCCAGCCAAAGCCATCTTGGAGGAGCCGACGCGGAATGTCCTTGCTGAGGGGTGGAATTTCAATATGGAACTCGAATACCCCTTCCCAAGGGGAGCCGACAAACAAATCCTCATTCCTGACAACCTGATCAGCTTCACGCTGTCTTTCATGAAGCACGGCAGCGACAAGATGCTCGTCGTCGAACGCCAGGGCAAGTTCTACGACAAAGAAAAACACAGCTACGAGTTTGAGGAGACTCTCTACTGCGATGTCGTCTGGAACTTTGATTTTGACGATTGCCCCCAACCCTACCGGGAGTACATAACTGCAAGGGCTTCACGTATTTATGCGTCTCGACTTGTCACCTCTGAAGAGCTGGTAGAGCTGATCTCACAAGACGAATCGACCACTCGTGCCACCTGCATCGAGTACGACACGCAAACCGCTAAAGCCAACATCTTTGGTCAGCCTGATGGCCTCAACAGCTACACCGGCTATCAACCGTTCCGTACCCTCATGCGCTGATGGCTTCTGTATCACAAAGAATCCCCAACTTTTTAGGCGGTTTTTCACAGCAGCCTGACTCCCTCAAGCTCCCAGGACAGCTCACAAGGGCTGATAATTGCCACCCTGACCCTACCTATGGTCTGTTGCGTAGACCAGGCTTGAAGCTTATCTCAGCCCTGCCTGGGGCTACATCTGACGGTAGGTGGTTTTCTATCTTTAGGGACAGCAATGAGCAGTACATAGGCCAGTTCTCCCCCACAGGAGATCTCCGTATGTGGAATGCCAGCAATGGCTTGTCCCTGACTGTCAATACTCCAGACGCAACGGCAACGGCCTACGTCAATGGTGTGTCGGAGTCTGACTTCGAGATGCTTCAGATCAATGACTACAACTTTGTTCTGAACAGAAGCAAGACTGTTGGCACCCTTACAGCTACAAGCCCTACACGCGATCCAGAAGCACTCATCATTCTTCGGATTGCTGGATATGACACAAAATACTCGGTGACGCTGGATGGCACTAATTACACCTATCAAACCCCTGCTACTGGGACAATTAGTGTTGAGCTGATTATTGACAACCTTGCTAGCCAGATCCCTAATACATTTACTGTTACCAAAATCTCCAACGTCATTCACATCACTAAGAGCACTGAATTTACTATTGAGGCTCGTGGTGGTCTGTCGTCTCAAGCTCTCGAGGCTTTTAAAGGTAGTGTGAGAGACGTTGCAGATCTTCCCGGCTCTTGTGTAGATGGGATGGTACTCAAGGTCCAAAACCTAGCCAATACAGATAGCGACAACTACTACGTCAAATTCAATGTGGATGGACCTGCATCAACCGGTGTGGGTGCCTGGGAGGAAACAGTTGAGCCAGGGATTATCACGACTATTGATCCCACCACAATGCCTCACGCAATCATTCGGGAATCAAACGGCACCTTTACGTTCCGCTCCCTGAATGAAGCTGATAAGGACGGCGACGACCTTTATTGGGTAGAACGTCGAGTGGGAGATAACGTTACAAACCCAATGCCCACTTTTGTGGATCAGAAGATCACAGGGATGAGCTTCTTCCGCAACCGACTGGTGTTGATGGCTGGTACAAACGTCGTCTGCTCACAACCCGGAAACTTCTTCAACATGTTCCGTGTGAGTGCTTTGACTACCTCAGATGAAGATGTCGTTGATCTCGCCTCTGGCTCTCTACGTCCTGTGTCAATGCGGCACGCGATAGGCGACCAGCTGGGATTGCTCCTATTCTCGGAAAACGCTCAATTTATGTTGAGTTCTGATGGGGAGACATTCGGCCCTTCTACCGCATCCCTCAAAGCGTTTAGCAACCTTCCTAACAACCCCAAGATCGCACCTGTAGAAACGGGCACATCAATCATTTATGTAGACGAAAACCAAGACTTCTCCGCTGTGACTGAGATGGTTGTCACCTCACTAGACAACCGACCTACCAAAGCTGACTTGTCTCGAACATCTCCTAACTATGTTCCGGGAGACCTTCGTTCTATGGTTGCAAACAGTTCTGCATCTATGGTGACCTTCCTGGGTGAAGATGATCCAGATGAACTGTACGTTTTTAAATACTTCAACAACGGCAATGACCGTGTGATGGCCTCTTGGCTGAAATGGCTTCTCCCAGGAGATTGCCTGCTTCAAGCCACAAACCATGACAAATACTTCTTTGTCACGTCACAGGCTAATTCCGTCGTCCTCTCAACTTGCACGGTAATTTCTGATGTGGAAGGTACGGCTACTAATGCTAACGGTATATCTTATGAGTACCGTTTGGATTTGTTCACTAGCAACCTTACTGTGGCTTACGACTCGGTACACGACAAAACCCGAGTGTTATTCCCAGCCAACACATACGATGCAACGCTAACACCTGTTGTTGTTGTTGATGACACAACTACCTCAAGAGGTACTTTGTATATCAACCCCACACATGGCAATAACGGTGTAGATGATTATGTAGAGATTGCTGGTAACAGGACTACAGCTGATCAAATTACTCTTGGGTATCAATACACCACCACTATTGGATTACCCAAATTCTTCCGTAAGAGTGCTCAACCTAACGGAACAGTACAGGCTGATGTAATCAACATTCCCCGCATCACCAGACTTGTCATTCAAAGCTCCGACTCTGGACCCTTTGATGCAAGCGTTTCTGTTAAGGGACGTACAACTAAAACTTACAGCTACCCACAAACGGTAGCCAACGAATACAAGGCAGACTCCGCACCATTGCCTGAAATCATTGATAACACCATCCCTGTCTACGGAAAAGGTACTGATGCCGATGTCACCATCACATCAAACACGCCTTTCCCCGTATCGTTTGTCGCTGCAACTTGGTATGGAACCTACACCACCAAAGGAATCAATCAAATCTAAATACATCTTTCCCGCCACCTGCGAATTAGCCTGGCAAAGCTCCGGGCTACTTCGGTGGGAAGACAAACGGGAATTGGAGGGTCTTGGACACCCTCCTTTTTACGCCCTTCCTATGAGCGTTGCATTGTCTAAAGACCCTATTTGTTTCTACAACCCTGACGGGGAGCTTTCGGGCTTCGCTGGTGTGGTCGAAGAAGACAATGGTATAGGACGTGTATGGATGCTCACCACACCTGCTGTGGAGACAATGCCCATCCTTTTCTTCAAAGAAGCAAAGAAATGGATAGAAGGACAAAATTACACAATGCTCCATAACATTATGGATCCCAGAAACAAGATGCACGGCAAGCTCTTACACATGCTGGGTTTTAAGCGTTTGTGTTACGTGCCCGTAGGTCCAAAACGTCTTACTTATGTTGAATTTGCCAAACTATGTGCGATCCCGTATCCATAGGTATCACAACGGCAGTCGTCGGTACAGTCTCAACAGTTGCTAATTACCAACAGCAGCAAAAGCAGGCTAACTTTGCCGATGCCCAGGCCTTTAATCAAATGCAGGCAGCCAACAGAGCTGCTGAATCTCAAGCTGCATTTAATCAATCCCAGGCATTCTTTAACCTGGAACAGCAGAATACACAAGTAAACCTTGCAAACCAAAGAACTCTTAATGACTGGGTCTTAAACACCCAACAAACAAATACAGCCAACGCTCGTATCCAACGCGAGTATCTGATGGCCCAACAACAGCAAGACTTTACGAACTTGCAGAATCAGCTGCAGTTCCAAAGCCAGCTAAACCAGGCGATGCTGTCTGAAGAACGAGCAGACAACCAAAAGCGTCTCAACCAACTAAACCTCAACGCCCAACTCGAAGCATCTCAAGAGAAACGAAATGCTGCAGCGGCCCAGAGGGCATTCGAAGCTGAACGTTTGATGGTTTCTAGCATCCAGTCTCAAGGCACTCTTCTTGCTGCTGGCCGTAGCGGTCAATCAGTTGGTCTTGGTGTTCTCAATGAAGGCGCTAAATACGGACGTGATATGCGGATGGCTCAGCGTAACTACTCGATGGCTGTCAATGATTTCTATGCGGACAACACCAACGCTTTCCTACAACAGGCACAGGCAGATGCTGAAGCAATCGCTTCGATCATGCCTCGACCTACAGATCCAATCAGCTTGCCTGATGTAGCACCACCGGTCTTCTCAGAGTATGCCCCTGACCCGGTGTTTGCGAAGTTCATGATGGATCCAGGTCCACTGCAAGGACCCAGCTATGCGCCTATGCCTACAGCTGCTCCCCGTCCTGGAGCACTTGGTCTTATTGCTGGTATTGGTAGCTCTGTGCTTGGCGGTGTGACTGCTGGTATGAGTGCAGGCGCAATGGTCAATAAACCCCCAACAGTCCAGCCTATTTATGTTGCCTAATGGCTAAAGAACAACCATTCCGCTCTATTGAGATGCGGGGGCGGCAGTCGTCTGTTCGTTCAGATCTACGTGCCCCAGACAGAACACAACAAATGGCGGAGTTTGCCCGCCGTGAATCGCAGAAGCTGCAATCTGCTCATGAAGCACGTAATGCAGCTAAACGCTTTCAAAACTTCAACGACCAGGTTTTAGATGATGTTGCTATCCAGCAACAACGTCTAGAGGCTGCAAATCTCAGCACAAACGCAACGCTTGCAGCTAAAGCACAGGAAATACTTGGCCGACAAGAGCTTGAGAACGAACGTCTTCAAATTCAGCAGCAAGACCAAATCCGTCGGATGCGGAACTCTCAGGAGATTATCCGTAATCAACTTGAACTACAACAGGGCGCACAGCAGGCTCAGTCAATTAGTGAGTTTGGCAATCAACTCCTAAACTTTTCGCAGACCCTGTATAAGCAAAAAGCTGATCAAATTAACGAAGCTAACCAGAGGCTCCAAGCTCAGGGACAACTTGATGGGATGCTTTCCAGGTATGGCTCTGGAAACGCTGTACTAGATCAGGCTCAAGGTGCCCGTGTTGCTACGGGTATGCGGATTGATAACGAAGCTCGTCAGCTAGATGCTGAGGGTAAACCAAATGATGCCACAAACCTCCGAGCACATAACGGTTTCTATACCTACGGTGTTCAGGAAGGTATTGCTATTAAAAATGGTCTGGAGTTAAAGGGTTATCTGCAGCAAGCAAAGGAAGACGCCTTTGAAGCTAAGGTCTTGAACTTTGGTGACCCTAACTTTGACCAAAAGCTTCAAGTTTTCCTGCAAGAGAAGACTATTGATTTCATGATCGAAAGAGGGCTTACCAGTCTTCCTGCTGAAATCCAAAACAAATACCTGGCTAAGACTCTCATTACATCTCAGATGCAGGTAGCTACTGAGGCTAATGAAGCTAATCAAAAATTCACCATTGAGTCCTCTATTGGTTTGGCTCGTAACCAAATCCGTACAGCAGCTAAAAGTCCTGAGTTTGCGGCAGATTTGCCCAACATGCTGAATCAGCTGTTCGCTAAAGACCCTGAAGGTTTCTCATCAAACCTAGGAAAAGTATTTGGTGATCTCAAGGCTGATGCTCTTGAATCCAACAGTATGCAATCTTTGGATACGCTTGTCACAATCATCAACTCTGATGAGCGCCTCATCGCTGCTGGTCAAGATGTAATTAGTGAATACCTTGAGTTCGAGGAGGAATTTGACAGAAGGGCTGCAACGGCTGCTAACAAAGAATCCAAAGAAATAGCCGAAAACGTTAAATCTCAATTCCTTCTTACTGTTAATAGCGGGCAGATTACATCTGCTTCTGATCTTGCTAAACAGCGTGACTTCTTCGCGCAGCAAGCGATGCAGCTTCCTCTGACGCAGGCAGCTCCTTTGTTGGAGTTCATCAACAACTACACCGTCTCTGACCTAAAAGTTGTTCAAAATGCAAACGAGGCTTTCTTGTCAGAGGCTCCCACCCCTGCAGAAGCTCGGGCTCGTGTTGTCCAATACCCTGGTATGGGTGAGGCTGAAAAGGAGAGGTTGCTGAAATATGCAGATCGTCTGGAAAAAACTCTTGAAGACAATCCTGGGTACAAGAGCATTCTGGATCAATCCTTAGCTCAAATTGAGCTTACCCGACCTGAGCTTAAAAACTCCCAGCTGCAACAACACCCACACATCAAAGGTCAGATTGATGAGGCTATTGAACGTCGCCAAGAAAAACTGAAGCAACGTTTTTATGCTTGGGCATCGGATGGACAAGGTGACAAGGCACCAAAAGATTTGCAGGAATGGCTTCAGCTGCCTGCTCAAAAACAACTGTTAGAAACACCTGTCCAAGTAACTTCCACAAACCTTGGACGTGGTAACAGGGCTATGTCTGTTCCTGAACTCAAGGTTGACCTTGGTGAATATGAACAGGGTGCTCAGTTTACCGAGGGTGATGAGTTCCCTACAGGATTAACACTTACCGAAATTGATTATACAGATGGTAAAAAAGCTGTCTTTTACACCACCCCTAATCTTCGGGCTCGTGCTCGGGGCGGGAAGTTTGGAATTCTTGATTCCGAACGCGGTGTCTTTTTAACCAGGCCTGAGGTTATGGAAATGGGAGCAGCCTATGAGGCAACAGGTGCTGTTGACCCTCTGCTCCGTGACCTCGCTGCTCAGGCCAATGTCACTCCCCGACGTTTCCTTAATGACCAGGGAGCACTCCTGGGGATGCAGGGTTCTATTCAAGAGCCCAAAGAAATAGCCATTCCCCGTGAGCCTTCTGGCAGGGTTTCTGTCCAAACAGCAGAGACATTTGCACAAAACAAAGGTCTTTCACGTAGAGGTGCTATTTGGTTTGCCCATGTGATGCAGTCTGAGTCAGGTGGCAATCCGACACAAACCCATGACGACGACACTGGATACGGTCTCTTTGCTCACCGCCTGTCTAGGCGTGATCAGCTCTTTGCCTTTGCAGAAGCACAGGGTAAGGACAAAAGTGACCCTGTAATGCAGATGGAATTTGCTCTTTACGAGCTTGAAACGTTCTATCCCTCTATTTACAACGTAATTACAAGCTCCAATCCCACTAATACGCAACTAATTGCTGCACAAGAGGATTGGATGCGTTTCCACGCCAGTTTGAAAGATCGCAGGCGTAAATCACTAGAAGACGCACTTAATCGTAACTAATTATGCCTTTTGAAATGCCCGCAGGATACTCCGAAGAGGAAGATCCGCTTACTTTAGACGAACAAAAAGCGCAGTCCACCCAAAACGCTACCCCAGCCCCCGAACCTGTAAAGGAAGAGGGTGATGAGCCTGAGCAGTTAGGACCCTTTGCTCCTGTGGACATCGACAATCCTGTCGGGCAGTTCATGGAAGATGCGTCAGTTGCAATCTTGGACGCTTTTAGCGACAAAGATGCTGACGAGATCCGTGAAGAAAGGGCTACACAACGCGCTGTTGCTGGTGAACAAGATAAAGCCATTGAAGAACGAATGGCTGCTGACTCCAGTGTCCCTCGCGAGCTGGCTGTAGCTGCAGCTGGTGGTGTCGAAGACTTCGCTGAGGGTGTTGTAAACCTCCCTGGTGATGTTCTGAGTGTTATCCCTGGTGTGGATAAAGACTTCATGAACGTTGATTTCACCTTTGTCCGTGAAAACAACACTGAATGGGGCCAAGCCGTTCGCACTCTTGCCCGCTATGTAGTTGCTGGACGCCAGGCAACTCGCCTGCCTGGCTTTAACAGGCTCACAGCTGGTCAAACAGGGATGGCCTTGGCTGGCGGTAGGGCTGTTGAGGGCTTCATTGAAGACTTCATCGGCTCTGACGGTACGGGTGAAGACAGCACAATCCTCGGATCTACCCCCTGGACACAAGCTTTCCAAACGTCTGATGCCAATAACCCCATCGCAAACCGTGCCTTAAACGGTCTTGAGGGTGCTCTGTTCAACGCTATCGGTGGTAAAGCTATCGACTCAATCCGTGACCTCCGTCTCTGGAGTAAGTTCCGCTCTTCTCCCTTTGGTCGAAAGGTTTTCCCTGGCGTCAAACAAGACCCCAAGGCTTCTGCTAAGGCAACTGCTGCCCGCAAACGTCTTAACAACCTGCTGGCTAAGACCTACGCAGATGACCAGTTCGGCGAAACTCTTAACTACACACTCAAAGTTCAACAGGACTTTGCTTTCCGCGCCCTAGAAGACGCTCGACGCCCCCTCAACAACCTGATCGAACAGGCTGCAGAAGGGAATGCAGATGTAGCTGCTTATCTACACGCCCGTACCCGTGGTCTGGCAGCTGCAAAGGTCCTAGACGAGGCCTATGACACCGTCAAATACGGCGGTGATCCTGCTGAACAGGTCATTGACGGCCACACCTGGCCTGGTCTTCAGCGCCAGATGGATCAACTCGACCGTCAGATTGCAGAAGCCGAGGCTATGTCTCTTGACCTGGATACTCGGGTCTCTGAACTGTCTGACGATCTGACACAACAGTCAGCTGTAAGCGGACGACGTTCTGTCGACATCAAAGACCTGCAGGCTCGGTCTATCAATGCCCCTCGACGGGCAGAGCTTGAGGCTACTCAGACAATCCCTCTGAACCTGTCTGCCTATCGGGTCAAGTATCTAAAAGACAACAAACTTCTACCCCGTGGCATCACCATCACAGCTGGTCGCCGCGTCAAAGGGCTAACCAGTAGCAACATCGATGCTCTTATTTCTGCCATTCAAGAGGGTCCTGAGTCCAAAGTCAAAGGCAACCTCCTCAAGCGTCTACCAAACATCGAACGACCCGCTCCTATTGATGAGTCTATCGACACTGTTGAGGGTTTAAACGACCAAGTCAAAGGCCTACAAGCTGAGGCAAAGGCTGCTGATGAGGCTGCTGCTCTCCAACGTCAAGAACTAGAGCCACTGTTTGGTGAACAGATCCTGGCTCGTCAAATGATCAAGCAATTAAAGCTTGAACGTGAGGCTATGTACTCTCGTTTTAACGGGCAGGACGTTGAGTTCAAAGCTAAAGCTGAAGATATTAAAGCCAAAAACGACCCCGACATCCCACCTGAAAAGGTTGATGAGATTGTTCAGAAGTCTGAGCAAGTCCAACCAACCACTCGTAAAGAGGCTATGGAGGCTGGTAAAGAGTCTGACCAGCTAATCCCTACCAGGCCACGTATTGACCCCGCTGAGCCGCCCAGAACCACCTCTAACGTCGGAACTGCGAAGCGTAGTAAGTCTCAGTTGACTGAGGCAAACATCCGCTCCCTCGCTCGTGACCAGGATGAGTATTTGGTCCTTAGGAATCTTGCGGGTGAAACGCCTAAATCAAACGCCAGCCGCAACGATGCTCAGATTCTTGAGCAGATGCAAGGTGCTGCTGACGAATTATTTAGTGAAATCAAACAACTCCAAGGTGATGAGATTGATCGCCTTATGAAGAGTGACAATCGTTTCGGCACTTTGATGCGTGACAGCATCGGAGACCGCTTCATTCTCACTGTGGAAGGCCGTGAAGCCGTCAACAAATTGTTCCGCCAGACAATGGTTGAGAACAAAGAGTTGGGACAGACAATCCACAACCAAATGAAGGAGGGTGCTGCTGAGGTTCAGATGAACCTGGAGCGTCTTAACGAGCGTTTCCTGATGATGTTTAACATCCTCAAAGGTGACGACGCTGCTAAAGGCAGCATGTTGCGTGAATTGGGTGTTATTGCAGACAACACAGGCGATACCATTATCGATCCAACGCAACGTGAGATCTTCCAGAAAATCCTGGATAACAACAACGATCGTCTCGCTCGTCAGGAAGCTACCTACAGCGCACTCCTGGCCCTTGGTGATGAGATTCGCACCAACCCGAAGGCTGCACAACGCAAGCTTTCAAGGGCTATTGATGTGATGGCTTTCTCTCATGGGATTGCAGAAAACCAACTCAACGTTTGGCGCTCTGTTGCTTCTGCAAACGTCAAAAACCTCGATGGTTTCTACATCAACTCCCTGCTATCAGGTCCTGCAACCCAGGCTCGTAACTTCTGGGGTAACTTCTACCAGGCAACTGGACACCCTGTGCAAGCCTTGCTGGGGACAGCAATGCCCGGACGTGGCAATGAACTGGTACGTCGTCAAGCTGTAGCCGCTATTGGTGCTACCTACGAGGCTTACAGAGAAATCACTGACCTCATTCCTCGTATCTGGAATGACAATGCCAAAGGCCTCGATTTTGGCAACACGGATTACATGATTTGGGATGAGGATCTGACCAAACGCATCGCCAAAATCCAGGAAATGGAAGTCTCTGGTCAACTCAACTGGGCCGAAAGACTTACGTTGGGCTGGGCTGTCAATATGCACAAGCTCCTCGGCTCTCCTTTCTTCCAGCCCATGATGCGGGCTATGGGTACTGTCGATAGCTTCTTCAAGGTTGTCGCCGGTCGCCAGACCGTTGCCAGACGTGCTGTCGAAGATGCTCTTGGCCAAATGGGTGATCGTCCGCTAACTGGTCGCGCCTCTGAGGAGTTTGCAGAGCTTGTTGAGACCTATAAAAAGCAACACGAACTCGATGTGTTTGCTGAAGACAAACTGACATTGATCGATCCTGAAGCTGAAGACCTAGCCAAGGTGTTTACCTTCCAACAACCGATTAGCGAAAGCAACAGCTTTGTTCAAGGTCTGAACAAACTCGCCACCGTTCCTGGCGCTCGTCTCCTAGGCCTGACGTTCGTGAAGACACCTTCTCAAATCCTGAAGGGTGCCATCAACATGACTCCTGGCGTGACCAACCTCGTCAAACGGATGGACGCTCAGTACAAGAACGGAGATGATTACTACCGCGCTATGCGTGACGGTCAGTCTGCTGTGGCCAACATTGTTGGTATTTCAGCAGGTATTGCTGGCATGACTGGCAACCTAACGGGTGCCGGCCCACTGGGTGCCGAGGCAAACAAAAAATGGCGTAACGCTGGCAACAAACCATTTACTTTGAAAATTGGCTCTGCCGAGATCAACTACCAAGGCCTCGAACCAATGACCACCATCATCGGCTTCATGGCTGATACCGGTCAGGTCCTTGGGGCTGGCAACTTCGAAGCAGGCACCGTACCGACACTGCTTTTGTCGAACATCATCAATAAATCATTCCTGGCACAGGTAGCTTCTGCAGCTGAGATTCTTTCCACAACAGAGGAAGGAAAGGTGGCTGCTGTTGGCGGCAACATGCTCCGTGGCCTTGTTCCATACTCTGGAGCCCGTAATCAGATTGGACAGCTACTTGATCCAATCATCCGTGAGCACCGAGCTAAGAACGAACCTGCCTGGTCTTGGTTCCTTAAAAAGAACGGTGGCCTCGGTTCTACCGCAGCCCTTCCTGGGCGTCCTGATCCGCTTACCGGCGGTGAGATGACCCGCGACGGCTTTGGTGTTGGTGGTGGAAACCTGTTGTCTCTTATCAACATGGCCACTCCTCTGGGTCTTCGCTTCTCTGTCAACCGCACAGATCCGGTCCACAAGATGCTGTTCGATGCGGGGGTGAACATTGATGAGGAGATGAGGACCATGACCAGTGGTGGCATCCCTGTGGACTTGACCAATGAAGAAATGGCTGAGTTCCGGGCGCTAAAAGCTGACAATGGTGCTCTTCGGGATGATCTCCTCGATTACTTCAAAAGTGATCAATACCTAAAAGTTGACCTTCCTGCAACTGAGATGCAGCGTGATGCTGGTGCCAAAGATGCAGATACTGATGTGTATAAATCCGTGATGACAATCATCAGGGGCTACAGCAATAACGCTAAAAACGTTATGAAGCTTGGATACACCGCAACATCCAGAGGTCTTCAACAGCGTCTCGATGAGGCTCTCAACAAACGGCTAGACATCGACGATCAAACTGTTCAAAGGAGTAACCAACTCAGATTCCCTAATTACTGACGGCAATGGCTGTTACTCAAAATACTTCTGTGGGGGACGGGACTACCCGTCTCTTCCCCTTTACATTTGAATACATCAAACAGGCCGACGTAAATGTAACCGTTGACGGTGTCCTGCAACCTACAACTGCATATTCTTTCGCTACAGCCACCTCGATCGAACTCAACACTGCACCTAGTGCTGGTGTTTCTGTTCGCATCTACCGTACAACGGATGTAGATGATATTCGAGCAACTTACTTCGCTGGATCTGCGATTCGAGCACAAGATCTAAACAACAACGCTGAGCAGTTGCTGTTCTCTGTGCAAGAACGTTCTGATCAATATGTCACTACGGAGAACGCTACCTTCGTCAACGATGTCAATGTAAACGACAATCGGCTGACTAATGTCGCTGATCCCACAAGCCCTCAGGATGCTGTAACCAAGCAATACCTTGAGGACAACTACTTCGATGATGGCCCAGAGACCCTTCTAAGCGGCGAAACTTGGTCTGCCAGTGATACCACCATTGGCACGACTCAAGCTATCGAGAACCGTGTCACCGACAAGATCGATGACGCTATTGAAAACGATATTCTTATCGAGAACAACGGTCTTACTAAGACCTCTACTGGTGGTCAGACGACCCTTGGCATTGGTGCTAGTTCTGTAGACCTTGATCGTATCAAAACAGATCAGATCATCACGTATCCCGAGCAAGAGGCTGGATCCGTTACTGAGACTGATCAAACAATCTTTACCGCCTCTGCTTCTGCTAGGCGCTTTGACACTCTTGTCCAGGTCAGCACCCCCTCTGGTGGCAACTGGGAGGTAGGTAAAACTTGGCTGCAAAACGATATTGACAAAACTGTCTCTATCTGGGACGGAAACAGCTGGGTTCCTGTTGCTTCTGGTGGTTCGTTTACCGAACTGTCTAAAGTTATTTATGTTGACTCTGTCAACGGTGACGATGCCCTTGCCGGTCACCGTATTAGTAACCCCAAAGCCACCATCAAGGCGGCAATGCAAGACATCAACGGTGACCCAAATGGTGATGGCAGCATCATTGTTGTGGCACCTGGTATCTACGCTGAAACGTTCCCGATCAACATCGAAAAGAATGACATTGCCATTGTTGGTGTGTCTCTTCGGAACTGCATTGTCCACCCGAAAATTCCTACTGCTGACGTAGCAACCTATAACGTCAACACACCTCATGCCAATGAGCTTTCAACTATGTTCCGCGTCAATAGCGGCACATATTTGTATGGCCTGACTCTTCAGGGCATGAAGGCTACAGGCACTCGTGGTGGTGCTGGTAGCAAATACACCAATTCCACTTACGGTATCCCTGCTCAGCAAGGTTGGAACTTTGAGTTCTACCCCAATGCACAAATTAAGAAGTCACCGTACATCCAAAACTGTACGAACTTCTCTGACAGCCAAATCAACAACGCCAACTTCACGCCTCATACACCTGGTGAAGGTGCAGCTGGTGACCTTGATTCCGGTCCTACTGGTGGTGGTCTGTTGATTGATGGCGATGCTGTTGCTACCTCTAGCCCTCTGCGGTCAATGGTGGCAGACAGCTATACCCACACTGCTTTGGATGGTCCTGGCATCTTTGTGACCAACAATGGATATTGCCAAGCCACTAGCAGCTATGCGTTCTTCAACCACGCACACATCACCTGCATCAATGGTGGTCAAGCAAACCTCGCTGCCTCTACTACTGACTTCGGTAGGTATGGCTTGCTGGTTGATGGCAAATCACCTAATCCGATTTTCAATGCCGACACCATTGGCAATGCCGCTGACGGAAGCGAGACGTTCACAATCAACGCTCCTGTCCCTAGTGCAACTTGGCACGGCAACGCTTCAAGGCCACAAGACAACATGCTTGTGGTTGTCAACAACGTTGAATATCCAATCCTATCTGCTGTTCCAGCGGGTTCTGGCTGGACAATTACTATCTCCCGCCCTGACCCCAATAACCGCAGTAACAACCTTGGCCTAAACGGTGCGGTTGGTACTGGTCTCCCAGCTGCCTTCTACCTTCGTTCGATGATCGCCTCTAGCGGTCACACGATGGAATACGTGGGTAGTGGTACTGACTATCGAGCCCTGCCTGAAAACGGTGGCGTACCTGTTGAGGCAAACCAAAAGGTCGAACTCAATAACGGTAAGGTCTGGGCAGCAACTACTGACCATAAAGGTACTTTCAAGGTTGGTGATACCTTTACCGTTAATCAGCAGACTGGTCTTGTAGACATCCCTGCCGGTTCTTTGGCCGTCAGCTTGCTACTGACTGATCTTGACGTCAATGGTCACAACATTGTCGATACTACTGGCACTGTTAGTATCAACGATTCAGTAGATATTACAGGCAACATTAGTATTACTGGCACAGTAGATGGCCGTGATGTTGCTGCAGACGGCACGAAACTAGACGGTATCGAATCAGGTGCAACCGCAGATCAAACAGCCTCCGAAATTAGGACGCTTGTCGAATCTGCTACTGATTCGAATGTGTTTACTGATGCTGACCATACCAAGCTAAATGGTATTGAGTCGGGAGCTACAGCTGATCAGACCGCTGCAGAAATCCGTACTCTTGTCGAGTCCGCTTCTGATAGCAATGTCTTCACAGATGCTGACCATACCAAACTGAATGGTATTGAAGCTCTGGCTGACGTAACTGACGCAACTAACGTCGATGCGGCTGGCGCTGTGATGAACAGCGATACTTCAACATCTGCTATGCAGTTTGTTGTTGATGAAGACAATATGTCTTCCAACTCTGCAACCAAAGTACCGACTCAGCAATCAGTCAAAGCTTATGTAGATGCTGAGGTTGCTGGCGTAGTTGACTCCGCTCCTGCCGCACTTGACACTCTGAACGAGCTTGCAGCGGCTTTGGGAGATGATGCCAACTTCTCTACTACCGTAACCAATAGCATTGGCACAAAGCTGCCTCTTGCTGGTGGCACAATGACGGGCAACATCGTCATGTCTGGCTCTCAGACTGTCGATGGCCGTGATCTTTCTGTTGACGGGGCAAAGCTCGATGGCATCGAAAGTGGCGCTACTGGTGACCAAACTGCTGCTGAGATTCGCACTCTTGTCGAATCAGCTACCGACAGTAATGTCTTTACCGACGCAGACCACAGCAAACTGAACGCAATCGAGGCTAACGCTACAGCCGATCAGACTGCTTCTGAAATCCGAAGCCTAGTTGAATCTGCAACAGACTCTAACGTCTTTACTGATGCAGATCACACAAAGCTAAACGGCATTGAACCCGGTGCCACAGCCGATCAGACTGCTTCTGAGATCAAGGCTCTATACGAAGTCAATTCAAATACTAATGCTTTCACAGATGCTGATCAAACTAAACTCAACGGTATTGCATCTGGCGCAGAAGTAAACGTCCAATCTGATTGGAACGCATCCAGTGGAGATGCAGCTATCCTCAACAAACCAACCATCCCATCTGGTGATCTTGTCGATGACAGCTCGCCGCAACTGGGTGGTGACCTGGATATGAATTCAAACTTCATTTCCAGCGGCATTGTTGGCATTAAGAACCAAGGCTCTCAATCAGAAGTTCGTCTTTATTGCGAGTCAAACAACGCTCACTACGCATCAATTAAAGCTCCTCCGCACAGTGGATTCAGCGGGAACGTAACCTTTACCATGCCTGGCACAGCCGGTAGTAATGGTCAAGTTCTTAGCACTGACGGGTCTGGCACGCTGAGCTGGGTTACACAGTCCTCTGGTGGCTCCTATTCAAACAGCGATGTAGACACACATCTCAACCAAAGCAATCCTACCTCTGGTCATGTCCTGAGCTGGAATGGCTCCGACTATGCCTGGGTTGCTCAATCAGGTGGCAGTGGCACTGGCGTCACAGATGGCGATAAAGGTGACATTGTAGTCAGCAGTAGCGGTGCTACTTGGTCGATTGACTACGGCAGCTCTTCTAGTAACTCTGTCAGAAAAATTACAACATCTACATCTGCACCGTCTGGCGGTTCTGATGGAGATATTTGGATTAAATACACTGCTTAATTATGGCTATTGACTACATTGATTACTCTGGATCACAAGGAAGTGGTAACGGAAGTAGTCCTGCTAATAGAGTTGACAGGATGGATTATGGCTATATCTATCCTGGTGACGAACTTAAAATTAAAGGTAACCCTCCAAAATCTCTTGGAACTGCTGTCATAGAAAAGGACAGAGTTACCAGTGGATCTAATGGTTCATATCAACTATCTACTAATTCCTCTGCATACCAAATTAGCTACAGTACGACCACTGGTCAGACCTATATTGGTATGACTCAGGCAGGCCAAACTAATCTTAGGGGGTACGCTACTGGTGATTGGCTGATGATCATAACGGACGACGTACTTCATCCATCTAGCCAACCGGACCTTAGAGGCATTCATAGGATAACTGTTACAGGTACATTTGCTAATAGTGACATCAAGCTGTATTTTGATGGATATACCGGTTCAGCAACAGAGCTTTCGACTGGTGGAACTTTTCGATTTCTAAAAATTCAATCAGATGTTGTTCAGCTTAATACCAGCGGTTTAACCAAACATATTGCTAGTTGGGGAGGCGATCGTAGTGCCTGGACATCGGCAGGAACTGCTACCGTCACTTTGGAAGAATTTCATAGGAGTGCGTACACTCGGCCTCAGCAGAGTATGTCGCCAACTGGTACTGACAAATTTGTAATACCTGCGACTCAAGCTGTAGGAAAAATTGCCCACTACCAACTGCCTAGTTCTCTAGATTTATCTGGTTATCAGCAAATTTCTTTTTTAGTATCGGCTGCAGAGACTACCAATAACTTCCACAGCAACCCTGATACAATTAGACTTTGTACTGATACAGCAGGCAATACATCAGTACATACTGCTCCAATTAAACTTCGTAAAGCATCTGATCACTGGTGGATTGCTTCAGTAACTGATCTTGGCACTAACATGAATAGTGCCATCCAGTCTGTAGCTTTATACCGAGAAGCAACTCAATCTAGCGCACAGACTTATTACATTGAAAATATAATCGCTTGTAAAGACTCTTCGGTTGCTTCTAGCTTCACGCACGCTAGTAAGATCGGTTTAAATGATACCGACCAAATTTGGTACGATATTGATTTTATTGACGGAAGTAATATCGTCATTAAGGGGTCAAATGGATACCAACAAAACAAAACTGGTTATTACTCAGGCGGTAGTGGAGCCAAATGGGGATCTGGCGGAAGCTCTATTCAGGTTTATAGAGTCGAACCATTCCATCCACCAGACGACATGCTGCCAACAAGCAATACAGAAGATGTCGATGAACCTAGAGCTTTGAATGAAAATCTAGCTAGCAATACTAATAGATATACTATTTCTGGTGGTTGGAACGAAGCCTATGACACACAGAATTGCGTAACTATTTTTGAGGGTAGTGGTAATGGCACTGGCTTCACTTTTAGCGATGACTACATGACTATTGAAAAGCTACATGTACGTGGCTTTTACTACGGTCAAGACTCTAGAAATACTAGAGGACTAGAAATTGTAGATTGTGGTTACGGCAGTTGCCGCGATAAACCTGGTTATTTTGATGACAATGAAGATATTTCTAAAATGCGTATTAAGTACATCATAAGAGGCTCTGATAGGTTTCAGTCCTCTCAGATGTCTGTAGCTTCCTACGCAAATCAATCTGATTGGTTTATTGGTTATTCTCCGCGTTCTGGGTGGGAATTTGATGCAGAACAAAATCCCACATACGGTGAACGCGATATTAAATGGGACTATATCGAAGGTTGGCCGGCCTCTCATCAAGCCTACGGCACTATGAATTATTGGGATAGTGTCTATATCGGTACTTTGGACCAAAGCTATGGTTATAGCGGTTCACAAGCATCTCAATACTTTTATAGGACTGACAAAGTTACCATTGGAACTTATAGAGCAATTCGTGGCGGTTATATGTACACAAGTACCGGTGGCGATAAGGGTTGGGTAATTAACCAATTAGACATCAAGGCTACTGACATGGATGGTTATTATTTCCAAGGCAGTGCATTTGATACTAATCCAACAATCCACGTCTCTAATGATTCCGCTGACTTTTATTTTGGTGGAGGCGAGTTTTATGGCCAATTCAAATCCTCGGGTGCAAAAAGTGCCAAACTTAATGGCGTAACCCATACTGGTGGTTCTAGCAATCTCATTGAGTTCGTTTCTGGTTCAGATGGCCTTGTTCAGTGGAAAGATTTTAATGGAGTTTCTGGGGCTCATCGTAACTATTCACCTTCACATTTATTAGAAGTCGAATCTTCCATTAGGAAGACAAGCTCCGGCAGTTCATTAAAAGCTACCCCACGCGATACCACAAGCACACCTTTTGGTGTAAAACTAGGCTCTATCCTTGTTAATAGTGGTTCGGCAGTAACTATTAGTATTTGGACGTTTGCCACTACAACAGGGGAAACTATTTCATTGTATGTACCTCAAAATTCTTACTTTGGTTTTTCCTCAGATCAAGAAGCTACAAACGCTGGTTATTCTGTAAATACCTGGACGCAAATCTCCAAAACATTTACACCTACCCAGCAAGGCGAATTAGAAGTGTATGTCAAGTTTACTAACAATTCGACATCATCTGCCTTCTACGTTGATGACTTTAGTGTGAGCCAAGCATGACTTATTCTCTTATTGAAACGCTGTCTTTTGACAACGTCGTTATGTATCGAGTGGATGACGGCGAAAAAATTTATGAGTATATGGGCAATCCTGGCTTGGACATTGATACTATCTCTGCCAAAATTCAAGCTGATGAAGCCGCTAGACTTATCGAACAGCAAGAGCGTGAAGCTCTACTTGCTGAAATAGAGGCCAATACAAATGGCTAATACAGTATATGTAAACGTAAGTGGAACCTGGAAGGAAGCATCTAATTACTACGTCAACGTAAATGGTACTTGGAAAACTGGTTCTGAGTTTCAACTTAGGACCAGTAGTGCTTGGAAAGGTGGTGCCGCAGCGGCTGTTGGCTTGCCTACACGAAATGAAGCTTTAGGACTGGATTTTATAGATTTCAGTTTGCCCTACTTTGTTGCAGAAGCAAAAGGCGGTATCAACTCACAATCTCTGGATTTCATCGATTTTTCGCTGCCTGTATTCGGACCAACATACAATCAATACGTTTCTGGTACTTACTACCCGATGTTTGTTGCCGCTGGTGGCACATTTTCTCATTCTCCAAACAATACCCAAGATCCCGAGCTTAGCTTCAGAAGGATGTTGTCGTTTGACACTTCAAATACAACAGATTTGAATGGCACTGAGTCTCTCTCTGCAATCAAAACTATTGTTGATACAAGTGGCTATGCCTGTAACTCTGCTTTTGGTAGTGGTGGCAACTACATTAACGGGATCAAAATCATGCACTACCAGGCTGATTTTTCAACTTTAGAGGATGAAGCTGAGTTTACTTTTACAGGCACTACTTTCAACATTTATGACGACGTTACTAATGTTGCAACAAGTGCAGCCCTTGGACTACCTACCGCTATGGGTACTGTTCAAACAGCAACCATAAACGGCACAAGCGTTGTCGCCTCTCCCAACAGTGCGTCTGATTATGTTTATGTCAACGGCTCAACAGTGGGAGGTAGTGCTACTGGTCAAGACTATTGGGCATCTGACTATGGTGACTATTGTCTGCTTGGTGTCTCGGATAAAACCCGATCAAGCTTTAGTGGTTCAAGTGATTCACTTGATACCTCGTTTGCAAACACTAATGGCCTTGCCTTTGGTATCTCCGACTCTGATGGTCGGCCATCTAGCGGCCAGACACCACGGGAAGGTATCAGCCGCCGTAGTAGCTACCCATCCTTAAATACAAACTGGCAAGTTAAGCAAGGTACTGGACATGGTGGCCGAACTTCTTCTGGTTATTTTATTGTTTACGGTAAAGTTGTTTAATTATGATTACTCTAATCAAACCTATTCTTTTGGCTTTTGTTAATTCTGATAAAGTCAAACGTCTTATTGTGGATCTTCTTAAGAAGCTGTCTGAGTCTACGGACAATACCATTGATGATGAAGCTACAGCCTTTATTGAAAAGGGGCTATTTGGCGAACTTAAATAATGAGTTGGCCGGAGGCTCCTGAGCTTCCTTCTTTCCTAATCCCAGAGCACTACCCTCTGCCGGAACCAATCATCGAGGCACCTGAAGCTGAACTTCCTAAGCATCCACCGCTAGTGGTGCCTCCAAGCGACCTTAGACCTCCTCCCGGCATCAAAGGGGAGGAGAAGGACGAGGCCCCAAAAGAAGATAAACCCGCTGTTCCAAAGGTATCGCTGCCGCCTGAGGCTCAAATAATCGAGGTTCCCTTTACAGACATAGAGGTGCCTATGCCTACAAACGAGATTATGGCGGCGGCGGCTACCACTTCCGTCATCAGCGTGGCTGCAACCTTGAGTGCTACTTCTGCATTCAAATGGTTAGTGATGGTGATGAAACCCATCCTCAAGCAACTATGGACGCGAATAGCAAAAAAAGTGAGGTCATCAGATTCCTCATCCTCTGCTGGTCCGCAGGACTCTTGACTGCTAGTTATGCAGGTTGGATGTCAAAGATGGATCCTACATACGTGGCCAGTGTTCTTAGTGGCACGCTTAGTACCTTTGCAATTACTCGGGAAAAGAAGGAATGAAACGTATCATCTCTTTGTTGACTCTTTCTCTTATCTCTGCTGCTCCTGCATACAGTCAAGTCAAGGCTGATTTTACGCAAGGAAGTATGCAAAGCACAACCACCACGACGGTGGACATTGACAGGACAGTTTCTATCGAGACCCTAGGAGGAACCTATAAATCGTGGAGCGGAACCAATGTAACCCCAAGTGGGGACATCTTGGACGCTGCTACAACCTACTCCGTGACTACTGCTGGAGAACAATTCCAGCTAGAGACCGTCAACCGGTCAGCTGGTGTCATCGAGACCCAGTTGATCGAAGAGCAAATTACACAAAACTCTGTAACTACTTCGCTCTCGGTATTCTCGCAGTAAACGGATTGCCGGCTTTTGCAGAAGATCCAAAGGTAGAAAATACATCAAATCCAGTAGCAGCAGCTACAGGAAATGTTACTAATCAAGCGGTGCAATTTCAGAACAATGGAGCACCTTCAAGGCAATACTTTTTCTCTAATAACAGTTGTAATGGGGCAACAATGCAGCTGTCTCCGTTTTACATGGGCAACGACACTATTCCCCAAAAATCAGACGGCTACGTCCGTTCAAACAACTACGGAGCACAGCTGAACTTTTCAGTTCCATTGGACGGTTCTATGGTTGAGCTGTGTAAGTCTATTGTTAGAAGAAATGAGCAAAAGATGCGCCTTGATTATGAATTAGTCAGGGCGCTTCGCTGTTCTGAATTGCAATCAAAAGGCTTCACATTCCGTCCAGGCACTCGGATGGAAATACTGTGCAGCGACATCGTACCTATCGTATCGGTTAATGATTGAAGCAGCAGTGTCTGCTTGCATCGCGGTCATCGCGGCCGGTGCAGCAGTAACCAATCGGCTACACGGCCGTATCAATGACATGGACAGGCGTATCGATACCTTTGAGCTAAGGGTTGCAACCCACTATGTGCCCAAAGATGAGTTCGTTACAGCTGTCAAAAAAATCGAGGATCACATGATCCGCATCGAAACCAAAATTGATCAAATTGTTCTAAAGAATGGCTAACTCCAAAAAGAAAACCCACATGGGTACTGAAGAACAGTTTGAACTTCTCCACGGTCTCGTCACCTCCGAATTCATTTCTCGGGTTAAGGGTGGCGAGGCCTCGACGGCTGATCTACGTGCGGCTGTCGAGTGGCTCAAAATTAACAACATTACGGGAGTTCCTGTTGAAGACAGCCCCCTGGCTGATCTTATGGGCCTGATTCCAGAACTCTCTTTCGACGACGTTCAGCGTGAAGTGAAATGAGTCTCTACCGCAACATCAATAAGCGTAAGAAAGCAGGTACGTCCCGTTCTAAAAAGAACTCGACCATCTCGGCTAAGTCTTACGCCAACATGAAAAAAGGCTTCCCTAAGAAAAAAGGTAAGAAGTAATGGCACCGCGTCGATCCTCTAACCCAGGAAAAAGCGCACGTTATTACGCAAAGAACCCAAAAGCTCGCGCAAAGAAGAATGCCGCACAGCGGAGGCGTAATAAGACTGACGCAAATAGGGCGTACAGATCCGAGCTAAACGCTGAAAGACGGCGCAGGGGTGTGTACGGAAAAGGTGGTCCTGATATGTCTCACACCAAGTCAGGACGCATCGTTAAGGAATCACCAAAGAAAAACCGCGCCAGAAATGGACATGGCCGGAACGGACGTCTCAAAAAAGGCTGATTTATGGACACGCCAAAGTCTCTCATGCACGAACTCCTCACTTTCCGTAGCGGTGACGCTAAGCGGATGTGGAGAGACCTGATCAAACAAAGGGATGGTTACCGCTGCTCATACTGCGGTTCCACAGAAAACCTGACAATCGATCATGTGGTTCCCCAATGCAAGGGGGGACCGACCAATGCTGAGAACTGCAGAACGGCGTGCCTTGCCTGCAACCAAGCCAAGGGAAGTCTTTCCCTCGACGAATTCTTGACCACTAACTTCTCACAGCAAATAGCTGCTTAACAACAATGCCTATCTCTAACGAACGCAACTACGTCCTCAAGCCTGACGTTGCCCATAGCGGCGTCGTTGCCTTGACCCAAACAGCAGCCAACGCTGCTTCCTCGAACTACACCGTTGCTGACTTGGTCCAGCTGATCAATACCGCGATCTCTACCAAGTACAACAACGTGTCTAACGCCACTGTTTCTGGTAAGACCACAGGAACTATCGGTCTGGCTACCAGCAAGCAAAACTGATCAGAGGTGCCTAGGAGGCTCTACAAGGGGCCTCCTCCCTCGTTCTGGTATGGATACACCTAATGAATAAAACAGAGGCCTTAGAGGCCCGTCTGAAGGGGGACTTCAAAACCTTTCTTGCTGCCATCTGGCATGAACTAAACCTACCAGCCCCCACAAGAGCCCAATACTGCATCGCAAACTATCTCCAACACGGCCCCAAACGACTACAGATACAGGCGTTTCGAGGTATCGGTAAGAGCTACGTGACCGCTGCTTACGTGCTTTGGGAGTTATACAAGGACCCTAATGTCAAGGTGATGTGTGTCTCCGCGTCTAAGGAGCGGGCTGACAACAACAGCATCTTCATCCAGAAGCTCATCCTGACCATCCCCTGGCTCGCTCACATGAGACCAAAGGGGGACGAATATCGGTGGTCTAGGATTAACTTTGACATCGGTGGATGTACTCCTACCCAGAGCCCTAGTGTTAAATCAGTCGGCATCACGGGTAACATGACCGGGAGCCGTGCAGATATTCTTTTATTTGACGATGTGGAGGTTCCCAACAATAGCTCCACTGACCAACAAAGGGAGAAGTTGTTGCAACTTATCTCCGAATCTGAGGCAATTCTTATGCCTAAACCGTCCTCTCGGATCATGTTCCTGGGGACTCCACAGAACTCCTTTAGCTGCTACGGAACCCTGGGGCAGCGGGGATACAAGCCCTACGTGTGGCCGTCGCGTTATCCAGAGAAGCCAGAGATCTATGAGGGCCTGCTAGCCCCAGAACTCCTGGAAGACCTCGACAACGGCGCTGAGATCGGGTCTCCAACAGACACTCGGTTCTCAGACAAAGAGCTTTCGGAGCGGGAGGCCTCGATGGGTAGGTCGAACTACCAGCTCCAGTTCCAGCTCAATACGGCCCTTTCTGACCTCGACAAGTTCCCGCTCAGGTTCTCTGACTTCATCGTCACGCCTATCGGCAATGAGTGTGCAGAGAAATACACCTGGAGTGCTGATCCGCGCTATGTGTGCGGCAATCTGCCCGCTGTGGGCCTTCCGGGGGACCGTTGGTATTCCCCGATGTTTATCGACGCCGCCTGCTGCGACTTCTCTGAGACCATCGTGGCCCTGGACCCCTCAGGTAGGGGCCTTGACGAGACAGCTGCTGTAGTCCTTTCCCAGGCCAACGGCTACCTCTTCCTGAGGGATATGAAGGCGTACCGCGATGGCTACTCAGACGCCACCCTGGTGGACGTTCTGAAGCTCTGTAAGCGATACAACGCCACCACCCTGATCTGCGAGTCGAACTTCGGCGATGGAGCCGTCACAGAGCTGCTGAAGAAGCACGCCAACCAAGTGATGGCATCCCTCAACATCGAGGAGGTGAGAGCGACGGTGCGGAAGGAGGAGCGGATCATCGACACCCTCGAACCGGTCCTTAACCAACACCGTCTCATCATTGACCCGAAGGTCATTGAGTGGGACTACAGATCCAACCCCCAGGAGGCTCCAGACAAGCGTCTTGAGTACATGTTGATGTACCAGCTCAGTCGCATGAGCCGGGAGAAGGGAGCCGTTCGTCACGATGACCGGGCAGACGTCTTGGCGATGGGAGTGCGGTGGTTCACCGACGCCCTAGCCCTCTCCGCACACAAACAAGCCGCTGATCGCAAACGGATGGAGTTCGAGGCGATGCAGGAGATGTTCCTAGAAGACCCTCAGAGGGCCACAGACGCCCTTGTGCTGGGGTTGGGTCATCACCAGCTCCTACAAGCCCGTAGAGGGCCTTCTAGGCCCCGCTCATGGTTTGAGGGGTCTTCCATAGGAGACAGATGATCGTGGTTGCACATAAACGAGGAGGAAGGGGGAATAAAGCCGGATGCACATGTATGACCAGGAGGAGTGGTGCCCTTCTGGTTAATCCTTTGGACAGCGATTAGAGCGACCCCAAGCCCATCCCCTCGCGGGGCTGACCTTGGGGTTTCTTTAGAGAGACAAATAAAGACAAATATCTAAGGGGGATTAAGGGGGTAAGTTATAGCCTAGTTATAGCCTAGTTATAGCCTTAGTTATAGCCGCCTATAACGAGCGTATAACTTAAATAGATTAAACATCACCGTCCTTATAGCCTCAGTTATTACCGGTTATAGCCTGGTTGTTACCTGTTATTACTTACGTTCATCTATACGACTGTTGTGTCTATAGACGCATGACATATCACTCATGGAACGGGGGGTGGTATCAACAGGTACTTAGTTATGTCTCCTATTGAAGTTCGTGCTCGTCTGAAAGAAGTTAAGGCCTTTGTCCGTAACACCAAGTGTGTCTATCGGGGAGTGCCGTATGAGGCGAGGATTGTTGTCTCGGAGTATTTCGACAAAAAAATCTGAAGCCTATACGTGTGTGTTTGGCCGGCCAAAGACCCCCATTGCCCCCCTGTTTGCCTGAATTAGCGCGGGGATGTGGGGGGTCTTCGGTGTCACATAGGGGGGCTGGGTAGGTGTTAGTTAGTGCCTGCCTGGCTTCTCATTAGATACCCAGACTAGCGGGGAGTTTGTGTTACTAACCAGTTAGCATTAGTTTTTGTTATCATATTTGTCTCTATTTTTAATTTTATCTGTCGCGCTTAGTTCTTATCAATGAATGATCACAAGAGACACCCAGACTCAACCAACGTCATGGATCACGCCTATCTCTCACAGGCTGACCGATACAACAAGCTCCTCATGGTCCTGACTGATCCAGACCTAGACCTCAGCCCATCACAGACTCACTACGTCCTCACAGCAGCCGAGGCGATCGAACAGGAATGGCTCGTGCCCGCTAGTGACATCGACCCAGACCATTACGAGTGAGAGTCAAACCAGTTGCAACGACTACCAATCGAGAGGCTTAAGAATCTCTTTCGGTGTTTATGGGTTGCAGACCTGGGAGTGATGTGCAATCATTCAGTCATCGGCAGCCCACCAGGGCGTTCTCACTAGATCCAGCCGATAGAACCTCAGACAACAAGAAATAGCCAACGCCCGCCCACGCTCGGGAGCCAGCCACCATCACTTGGTGTCACCGCTGCCCGTGGTTCAAAGCCAAGCCTGGGCCTTACCACTCGCTAAGAGTGGTCCCCACCAAAACATGTCCACTTCCTACACATTCCAACAACTCAACAACGCCCTCACCAACTGCACCAGCCATTTCCTACGTAAAGACAAGGACGAAGACGGCGAGACCATCTATTGCCTGCTTGACGGCTGCGGCGATCAAGACGGCGACCCGTTCTATGACCTCATCGACGTTCAGGACTACGTGACCAACAACAAAGAGGTCTTTGATTACCTCTATCGCTACAACGTTTGACCCATCACTCCCACAACTGCAAGCCATCCATCATGCGAAAGATCGAACGCCAAATGCTCCAGGCCATCAACACACCAGGCCAGGACATGACCACAACGAACACCAAGGTTCGCTGGCAAGGCAACAGCTACACAGAAGTCTGGCTACATGACAACTTGATCGCCTCAATCAACTGGGCCACACAGTGCATTGCCATTAGTGATGCAGGCTGGCAGACCAACACCACCAAATCACGCCTGAACGCTCTGCTGCAAGGGCTAGGCAATCGTGCCCACATCCACCAAAAGAACTTTGTCTGGCACCTGACCCGTGGTCTGGATGCGACCGAGGCCTACGTGACCGAGATGGAGCGTGGCCAAGCCTATGCCGTGTCGCTTTGACCAATCACTCCCACCAATGCAACCGATCACAATCACAATCATCAGACCCGTGCGATTTCTCACCGGCTATCTCTTGTTCCTGTCCGTTGGTTTCTTCCTACTGGGACAGTTCCTAGGCCACGTTGATGCCAACCGCTGCATCGAACGCCGCGGCCTGTCCTATGGCCAATGTCGAGCCCTTAACGGCTGACCACTCACTCCCATCACTGCAACCGATCCCGTGGCAACACTCAAACGACTGACCAAGGTCGAGACCGTCCGCCTGTTCGCTGAGGAATGGCGGCAAATGCTCGAACACGAACCGCAATGGAAAGGCGACACAATCGCCAAACGCGAAGCGTTCAACAACTTTGTAGATGGCCTGAACCAGAACGGGCTGATCAGTGACAACCAGGCCAACCGTTGGAGCAATCCTTACTAATGGGACAGGACTACATCGGCTGGCGACAAGTCCAGCAAAACATCGACAACAGCAAGGCTCAGGCACTGGCTGCATTAGCAGACCCTTCAAAAGTTGCCGCTCTTACAGGCAACGCCCTGGCCATGTACCAGCACCAGCTCCGCATCAGGCAGACCCTGCAGTTCCTGAACCGATGACACAAACCACAATCACCAGCCGGGTTATCGAAACCACCCGCGTTCTCTACTCACACAGGGATGGCCGAGTGGTAACAGAGCTGACCCCTGATAACCGTTGTGCCTACTCAGGCCAGACCCTTACAGAGATTTGTGCAGGCGAAAGCCCTGCCCGACAACTAGAAGTGATGCCCCTGTCCCTCGCCCTCACCTTGTCCCACCAGTACGCCCGCAGGCGTTACTGCACAGGGCCTAAGGCCATCACCTCGGCACAATTCGATGAGATGCTGAACATCATGCCGCCTCAGTTGTGGCGGGGACGCTTAGGCACTGAATCATTCATGCTAAGCGAGATGATCACGGGCGACATCGGGGCATTTTTCGTCCGAATTCATCAGGACTACTTCCGGATTAACGAGGAACGAACCACCAGCCACGAGAAGCTGGTCAGCATGTGCTACCAACACATGAAGGAAATTGGCTACAAGGATTAGCCAGTTACTGATTTTTTGAGAGGCCACACCCGGCAATCGGGTTGGCCCCTTTTTTTTGTGCCTCATTCCTTCGCTCACCATCACGCCCTCCTTAATCAGGGCCAAAACTCAATGAATCTTCTACAAGCCGGACGAATCATCGGTTTCGTGGTTCCCGCTGTTGCTCTTGCACTCACAGCCCCAGGGGTATTTGCACACCATGACCACGAGCCCTCACCTGATCCTGTTGCTACCTGTCATCCCGATGACGATTCTTTGCTTTTCGTTGCGACTCCTGAAGTCTACGAGCTGGCAAATCAGTAGAAATGCTTAACTCGTCCAACTAACCCGCATAGCTGACCTAGATACCAGTGCTTCACAAGCAGATCCACGAAACTTCTAGTCGGCTCGCAGCTTTGAATCGTCGGATTCTCTCCGTGTATCGAGAGTCCATCACAACCCCGAACAGCGTCGAACTGGACGCGCTGTGTCATGAGCGTGACGCAATTCAGACCGAGCTTCAAAACCTTTTTTCCTCTATCACTCCCACCCCCGAAATTGATGGATCCTGAAGAATCTCATGACGAAAGTTATGCAGAAAATGCAACTTTCAAAGAACGGATGGTCTGGTATGTCTCCCGAGACCAAGAAGACAAGGCAAAAGCCTTAGTACAGCTGCTGACTCAACTGGAATCGAACCTCGAATGGGAGATCTCGATCTTTGTTGAGGATCGTGACTGATGACACACCTGCCCTTGGTAAATGACGTTAAGGTCATTCCTTATCAAACGTCACTATCACTAATGGCTCTGACTGAGCTGGGCACCCTTTGCCTTGCGGTCAACCAATTCAAGGTTGCAGCGGGCTCTAACCCTCCCCTTCAGCTTTTACAGGTTTTCTGTTTTGTCGCCGCCCATCCGGGCTGCCTACAGCAGGACATGCAAAAGGTGACAGGCATGAGTGAGTCAAGCTGTAGCCGAATGGTGAAGTGGCTAGGAACTACAAAGGCTGACGGGTCTCCTGGTCTCTGTCTGATCAAGATCGACACCAACCCTAAGTATTGGAAGCAAAACGTCCTGACGTTGACACCCAAGGGCGAAATGCTGGCCGATCTCATCGTCCAACACCTCTAAATCTCACAATCACGCAATGCCTACCAGCACCAAAAAGCGGAAGGTATCAACAGATACCGTCACTCCCACTTCTGACATCGACGACATCAAAACGTTCGGTGAAGCTGCCCGATATACGTGGCGACACAAGTGGAATGGCAAGGCGTCTGAAAAGACGTCTCTGATCAACATGAACCACTGGATGGCTGTCGCTGGCCACTCCACTCCCTTAATCAGGGCCAAAAAAGGAGCTTGGTGGACCCAGAAAAAAGAGGAGTTGAAAGACGATCACCCCGAGTGGTCTGAGTCAACACTCAACCGGGTACTCAGTGCCGGGACCACAATGGTCAACTTCTGCCGGGACCAAGGCCTGTGCGATGTGAAACCACCCAAGTTTGAAAAGGGTGAGGAGGGAGAGCACCGATACACATTCTTCGGGAAGGAAGAAGTCGAACAGCTCGCGTTCGTGGCGGTTGACGTATTCGATCGACCGGACCTGGCCGATGCTCTCGTCTTCTCAGCTTACACAGGGGTCCGCCAAGGGGAACTCCTGAAGCTGAAGGTTTCCGATATTGATTGGATGATGCGATGCGTCTGGGTCGGCGGTAAAGCCCACCTCAAGACCAAGGGCAAGGACTGCCGTGCCATCCCGATCACGGACAGGGTTGAGGATCTCCTACGCAACCGCTGCGAAGGCTCACACCCTCAGGCAACGCTGTTCGGACGCGACTGGACGAACAAGGATCAGCTGTACGGGGCCTTTAAAAAGGTCCGCAAGCAAGCGGGCTTTAACGAGGACTACGTCTGGCACAGCCTGCGGCACAGCTTTGCTACGTGGCTCGGTGAGGTGACACACCCGAGACAGATCATGGAGCTGATGGGGCACAAGAACATCGAGACGACCCTGCGGTATTGCAAGCCATCCGATGACGCTATGCGTCAAGCGATGAACAAGCTCTGACAATGCACCAGGGGAGACTTGAACTCCCACACCCGAAGGCACATGTACCTGAAACATGCGCGTCTACCAATTCCGCCACTGGTGCGTGACGGGAGAAACGATACAACACGGGCACCGGAGAGACGCCCTGGCAGGCCCCGCTAGATGGGGCGATCCGTTGATCTACGCGGGTCTACCACTCCGGTCTGAGGGGGCTCACAGCCCTGCCCAGTCACCCGATGGTCTCAACCACCATCACAAACCACTTGCTACCACTGGGCTCTAGTTCGACTCATTACATTCAGGTTCTAGCTAGCTTCACCAGTCATCAATGCAAGTGACCGGGTCAAAAGCCCGGTTTTTTAGTAGGGGGCTTCACTCCCACTTCTGCAAGTGAGTAATGACAGAATCTAATGGGTATTTGACTCAGGAAGAAATAGACGAATTGTCTGCTGAAGACTATTCCTTTTATCTCGCACATGGTCGGTTGCCATTTATCGCCGACGAAGAAATAGAAGAACTGTTTTACAGAGAAAAAGACAAATTTTACGACGTTTAGTTCATCTACTCGCGCAACCACCCCTCCAAATAAATGACCGAAACACAAGTTGATCCGTTCTCACGTCAGCTTCACCTTGAAACAGTCGAGCAAAAAGAGGAGGCCCTCGCCCGTCTCAATTCGAGAACGACGAGAGCCGAACAACGCAGTTATGCCTCGTCAGCGGTATGGGGCAAACACGCTCTCAATGGGCATTTGTCCGCGTGCTCCAGCGTGGTAGCTGAACGCCTAACCCAGATTGGCAACGGTCGAGCAGGCAAGCACTACGCGGCTGTCAGGTCATGTGTGGGGGAGTGTGAACCAGAGGTTCTCGCCCTACTGGCGATGAAGACCTGCCTAGATGTGTTGGGTAAAGAATCAAGGCCTACCTACATCGCGCTTTGCACACGGGTTGGCCACTCGGTCCAGTCCGAGCTACGCCTCCGCTTCTACCAGGAGCAAGACCCAAAGCTTTTCCACAACATCGAAGGCAGGTTTCACGCCTCTACGGGCAGCCGTCAAAAGCTGACGGTCTTCCGCAAGGGATTCAATGACAAGGGCATCGCCTGGGATACGTGGTCAACCACCACACTCCACGAGGTGGGTGCCTGGCTGATTGAGTGCATCCAAAGGGCACGGGGTTGGTTCTCCACCCAGACAGCCCAGGAGAGCAAGCGGAGACGAGCCACGATCGTCCGATTCTCTGATGAGTTCCTTGACCTCAAGGATCAAATCATGGAGCGGGCTAGGGAGCTTGCTAGCTGCCTTTGGCCGATGGTTCATGAGCCCGTCGATTGGACAAATGAGTCCATTGGTGGATACCTAACAGGCGTTGAACGTGGCTACAGGCTTGTGCGCGGGGGTTGCACATTACCGCAGGGGGAACTGCCACTGGAGATGGTTAATCGTCTTCAGAAGACCGCCTACAAGCTCGACAGGCGTGTGTACGAGGTGCAGGAGCATTGCTTCCGCAACATGATCTCGATCGGAAAATTCAAAAGACAAGAGCGGAAAGAGATTCACAATCATCTGACCGAGTCATCGTCCGAAGAAGAGATCAAAGAGTACAAGCGCAAACGTCGAGAGCTTGAGGACAGAAACGCGCAGCTCGAACGAGAGAACGTCAGGACAACTGAGGTGATGTATATCGCCAAACGTTTCATTGACGAGCCTCGTATATGGCTCTGTGCAAACTATGACTATCGGGGACGGATTTACTTCGTTCAACCAACACTTACACCGCAAGGATGTGATCCTGAAAAGGCTCTCTACCTCTTTGCTGATGAAGGACCCATCAATCGATTTTGGATAGCCTTCCACGTTGCAACCTGCTATGGGCTGGATAAAGCAACGCTGAGTGAACGGATTGAATGGACTGAATCCCACCCCAACCTCATCACTGAGATCGCCACTGACCCCATTGGCAACATGAACCTTTGGGCAAACGCTGCAGAGCCCTGGTGCTTTCTTCAGAGTTGCTTTGAATGGTTTGAATGTTGTCTCGCTTGCACCAAACCCACATCAGGTTTAATGATCGGGGTAGATGCCACCGCCTCAGGGCTACAGCATCTCAGCTCAGCAACATTGGATCGGACAGCAGCCAGCTTGGTCAACGTTTGCAAGACAGATAAACCTGTCGATGCCTACGCAATCATTGCTGAAAAGGCAAAGGCACATGTACGTCCTGAGGTCCGCGATTGGCTCAATCGCAAGGTGACCAAAAGGACCACGATGTGTCTGCCATACGGAATCTCAAGGCACACAAGCCGCGGCCATGTTCGCGATGCGTTGTTGGAAGAGGGCAGAGATTTGAGTGAGCAAGGTTTACTCACTGAGATCACTACTGCCATCTACGAACACGCAATCCCTGAGGTCTTTGCTGGTCCTATCAAGGTGATGAACTGGATCAAACAGGTGGTTCGTCAAAAGATGAACAAGCCTGGCTCAGAGCATCTCCAGTGGGTCACCCCTGCAGGTTTCATCGTCCGCCAGGACTTGCGGAAACCAATCACCCGCCGAGTCAACACCCACCTCATGGGCGTGGGTCGCATCACCGCCAGTGTCTACCTAGGCCCCGGTGAGGTTGATGTAAATCACCACTGCTCAGCTTCGTCGCCAAATTTGGTACACAGCTGGGACTCAGCCCTGTTGATGTTCACGTTCTCCTGCTGGGATAAACCCTGGACTTCCATCCACGATTGTGTGATGGCCAGGTCATGTGACATGGACGCTTTGTCTCGGGAGATTCGTCTCCACCACGCCGAGATGTATAAGGGCGAGCCCCTCAAAGAATGGGCAGAACAGATCGGGGTAGAAGTACCTGACGATCTGATGGTCGGAGATCTGGATGTTGATGAGGTGAACGACTCACCTTATTTCTTCTGTTAATTGAAATCTCGGACAACACTCTCCAAAGTTCAGTGGCAACCCGGCCCGCCCAAAAAAACTAGACAAGGACAGGGCCGGCACTCTTTGAAGAACCACGGACGCAAAAAAACACGCGGTCAAGGCCGCTAATTTCTCATGGCTAATCGCTACACATTTAACACCACTCTCGAAGGCTTCATCAACGTCGGTGAGCCCTCTGGCAAGTACAACAACATGTGCTTCGCCTTCAAAATTCCTTCAGATGTTCTCGAACAAGTCGAGAATGACTATGACGGTCTGATCGACTGGGCAAAAAGCAAAGTCCCTAATCCCAACCGAGTCACCATTAACCAGCGCAAATGGGATGAGGATGGTCTCGTCAAATACAACTTTGGCGGTGATACACCTCGCCCCGATCTGATCTTTGTAGACACTGAAGGACAAATCATTGATACCCCAACGCGCAAGTCGATTCGCAAAGGCACCAAAGTACGCCTCATCTGCGACCAAAAGCCCTACACCAAACCTGCTATTGGAACGACTATTAAGGTTCTGGGCGTTCAAGTTATTGAACTTGTCGCCGGAGCCGTAAGCGACTCTGGTGAAATGACTACTGAAGACATTGTCACGATGTTTTCAGAAGACCCTGTAGATGGCTACAAAGCTGCATCACCATCACCAAAAGCTGCTGTTGACGAAAATGCTGAGGCTTACGAGGACTTCTGATGCGATTCCGCTCCAAATTTGAGGAGCAGGTAGCAAAGTCATTCGATAAACAGGGCCATACATATTTGTATGAGCCCTCTAAAATTACTTACCAGTTATCCTGCTCATATACGCCTGACTTTTGTCTTCCGAATGGTATTTATCTAGAGACCAAAGGTTTCCTGAAACCATCGGATCGACGAAAGCACATAGCGATTAAGGACCAACATCCAGACCTTGATGTCCGATTCGTGTTCATGAGAGATAACAAACTCTCTAAAAACTCCAAGCACACCTACGTGAGCTGGGCAGAAAAGCACGGATTCCAAGCATGTGTCTGGCCCAACATCCCACCTGACTGGTTTGATGACTGATCCTTTTAGGGACTATGTCCGACGTGCCACCAAATCTTTGGTGAATCACTTTCTCGATATGGAAGTCCCAATAGAAGACATTCTTCCCGCAATGGACGAAGAGCTTGATTTCTTCGAAACCATTATTTTTGACACGTCAAGCAATGAGAGATGAGGAATCTTATCCCATTGAGTCACACATTCCCTGTCCAGATTGTGGCTCTAGCGATGCGCTGACTATCTACAGCGATGGTCACTCTTTCTGTTACTCCTGCGAAAAATTGACACCCGCTGATGACTCCCGCGTAACCACCAACGCGGGTTTTTCCTACACAGGAGAGCATCGGGCGATTCGATCTCGCAAGATCTCTCTCGAAACCTGCAAAAAGTTCAATGTGCGTGTGGCTGATGGGCCACGATTACGCTTCCCTTACACCGCTGAGTCCGGCCAAGTGGTCGGCTACAAAGAGCGTGATAAGGAAAAGAACTTCCGCTGGGTTGGCAAGAACGCTGAGAAACGGCTGTTCGGCCAGAACCTCTTCGGAGGACAAAAGAAAACTCTCGTGATTTGCGAGGGCGAGATGGACTGCCTTTCAATCTGGGAGGCCAGGCCCAAATGGCCTGTGGTGTCCATCTTCAGTGGGGCTGCCGGTGCCTACAAGGATCTTCAGAACAATCTGAAGTTCTGCCTTGAGGCGGACCAGATCATTCTCATGTTTGATCAGGACGATGCCGGACAGCAGGCAGCAATCAAATGCGCCTCTCTCTTTCCACCTGACAAATGTCTGATCGCCCACCTCGCTGGGTACAAGGACGCTAGTGAAGCCCTTCAAGCCGGTGATGCTGAGGCTATCCGTCAGGCGATATGGAATGCAGCCCCATATACGCCGAAACAAATTATTGATGGACGAGACCTATTTGATGCTTTACGTGCGCCAACGGTTGGCAGGGATGCTGATTGGTTTGTCGATGATCTCAATACCGTTACTGGTGGTCTTCGACTCTCGGAGCTGGTTCTCCTCACCGCCCCAACGGGTGGTGGCAAAAGCACCTTTTGTGGTGAACAGTGTCAGTCCCTTGTTCAGCAAGGGTTCAACGTTGGCTACATCGCTCTCGAAGAAAGCGTAAGGCGGACTGGTCTACGGCTCATGACCGTGGAGGCGAACAAGCCTCTTCACCTCGACAACTCCATTGATGAGGATCTCTTCAAAGAGGCCTTTGATAAGAGTGTCGGATCAGGACGTGTGTTCCTGAGAGACGGCTTTGGTTCTTGTGATCCCGATGCAATCATCGCGGACATGAGATACCTAGTCAAAGCGAAAAATGTTCAGTGGATCATTCTTGATCACTTGTCGATTCTGCTGTCGGGCAACGCAGCACACGACGAGAGAAAAATGCTGGACGAATCAATGACCAAGCTCAGAAGCTTTGTCGAAGAAACAAGGATCGGTTTGATTCTTATTAGCCATCTCAGGAGGACTACCGGTGACAAAGGTCACGAGGATGGTGCGATGGACATCTCGCTTTCCCATCTACGCGGCTCGCACAGCGTGGCGCAACTGTCTGACATTGTTGTCAGCCTGCAGAGAAATGTATCGGCAGGAGAAAATATGGCAAAGCTTAAAACTCTCAAGAACAGGTTCAATGGCACGACTGGTGAGTCGGGTCAGCTCTCGTATAACGCTCAGACCGGCCGAATGGTTTCAGTCAAAGGGCAAGAGAGCAATCAAGAATATGAATTTGGGATCGTTTAAGCCCAATCATATGGTTCTTGTTCTTGATTACAACAAACATCAGCATCTGAAACATGCTGTTGATGAAGCTCTCTGGGGCACAGAAGGTCGCCACCTGATCAGCGTGTTGTTTCACCAAAACCACAACGCGATCCTGGTGTCTTACAAGATCAAGACGTTTCCAACACTTCTGATCTTTAACTCAAAGATCGAAGAGGTTACTCGTATCTGCGATGAAGACCTACTGACTGTTCCGTTCTTCCGTAAAGCACTGGAGATTATGGAGTTATGAGGTTACTGTTTGACATCGAAACAGATGGCCTCTTGCGTCAAATGTCTGTGATCCACTGCCTTGTGGTGATGGACATTGACTTAGGAGCCGTCTACAAGTTCGACGACACGGGCCGTGAGTCACCCATTCATGAAGGTTTGACCTTTCTGATGGAAGCTGATGAGCTATGGGGACACAACCTGTGGGGCTTTGACATCCCCGCAATCCAATCGATCGTTCCCTACTTCCACCCCAGGTGCAAGGTTTATGACACCTTGATCCTGTCCCGGCTCTTTTTCAATGACATGCTCGATCGGGACCTACGGTCTCGTCCGGCAAACATGCCCGGCAACCTGTACGGAAGGCACAGCCTTGAGAGCTGGGGCTATCGCCTCGGTGTCTTTAAGTCTGAGTTCGGCAAACAGCTAGAGGGCGACTGGTCTACCTACACCCCGGAGATGTTGGAGTATTGCGTCGCTGACGTAAAAGCCAACCTCCCCCTGGTCAAACTGTTCGAGCCAAAAATCGAGAAGTACCAGCAGTCGATTGATCTGGAGCACGCCTGCGCCAAGATCATGACCTGGCAGGAGATGGAAGGGTTTCCCTTTCACATCAAAAAAGCACAACAACTGGAGAGCAAGCTCCGTGTGGAGCTGGAGACGCTTTCCGACGAGATGCGCTCAACCTTTGCTTTCGTCAAAGGAAACGAGTTCACACCTGCCAGAGATAACAAGACACGGGGCTATGTAGCGGGAGCTTCGATGACGCGGATCAAGGACTTCAGTCCGACCAGCCGTGATCACATTGCTTTCGCCTTCAAAGAGTTTCGTGGCTGGGAGCCTACCGAGTTCACCGACTCGGGCCGCCCCAAGATCGACGAAAAGGTGCTGAAAGAGATCGGCACAGACGAGGCACTTAAGTTCGCACGTCTACTGGAACTGCAGAAGGCCCTTGGTCAGCTCAGTGAAGGTAGGAATGCGTGGCTAAAGCTTGTCGAGTCTGATGGTCGGATCCATCATTCCTGCTTCTTAAATACAGTCACGGGGCGTAATTGTCATGTTCGACCGAATCTTGCTCAGGTTAATTCTGAGCATGAATACCGTGAACTTTTCCATCCAGGTGAAGGAAGAGTACAGCTCGGAAGTGATGCCGCAGGGTTGGAATTGCGCTGCCTTGCCCACTACATCGCAGGCTTTGGGAACACGGATTTTGGCAAAGAAGTCGTCGAAGGTGACATTCACCAAAAGATGGCGGATATATCCCAAGTCCCAAGAAAGATCCAAAAAAGTATTACTTATGCGATGATGTATGGGAGCGGCTCAACCAAGTTAGGCCTAGTTGCAGGCGCTAGTAAGAAAGATGCTGCCAAACGTGGGGCAGAATTAAAAGAAAAACTGCTGACAGGTATTGATGGCTTTAAGGAGCTAGTCACTGCTGTCCAGTCAAAAGCTGAGTCTGGTTATTTGCGGGGGATTGATGGCCGTCCCCTCAAGGTTAGGAAGGCTCACGCAGCACTTAATACGCTGCTCCAGGGATGTGGATCCTCAATCACAAAGTCTTGGGTTGTTCGTGCTAACCAACTCCTCAAGGAAGCAAAGATTGACTATTGGCCTATGGCCTTTGTCCACGATGAGATGCAACTAAGCGTCCACCCCGACCACGTTGAGATGGCGTCAGATCTAATAAAGATGGCAATGAAAGATGTTGAGCATACCTTTCTATTTAGGGTTCCTCTCGACTGCGACGTGCAAACAGGAACCAACTGGGCCGACACCCACTAAACAGTGTCGAAAGTGTGGCTTCACATTGCCGCTCGATGAGTTCCCACTTTTCTCCCAGAAAGGCACCACAGGCAGACGTAACACCTGTCGGATGTGCGGCAATGAAATGCAGAACATTCGGCGGAAACTCAAGCGAGACAATCCAGCACCACCTCCTGGACCTTGCCCCGTCTGCGGTAAACACACCACCCACTGGGTCTTAGACCACTGTCACTTCACCAAACAGTTTCGGGGTTACATCTGCAATGACTGCAACCTCGCACTGGGAAAGTTTGATGACAACCCTCACACGGTCTATAGCGCCTGGCGGTATCTAACCCGCAACTCCAATGATTCTTTTGGTTGACGGTGATCCCATCGTCTACAAAGCAGCCGCTGCTGCAGAGGAAGAGCTGGACTTTGATCCAGAACTCACAATCATCACAGGCAACTTCACTGCTGGTAAACGTGTTGTTACTCAAGCCATTAACGATCTTCTTACTAGGTTCGACGCGACTAAGCTCACCCTTTTCTTCACTAGCACGAGCAATTTCCGCAAAGAGGTCTGCGAGACGTACAAGGGCAATCGCACGAAGAGAAAGCCTTGCGGCTATAAAAAACTCAAGCGATGGGCAATGGAAACCTGGAGATCAGAACAGGTCGAGGGGCTTGAGGCAGACGATCTTCTCGGCATTGCGGCAACCTCTGGTAAATACGAAAGGTTTGTTCTTTGTTCCCCTGATAAGGACCTGGAACAATTTGCCTGCCGTATTTGGAATGGCAAAGAAGAGTTCACGCAGACCCCAGAGGCCGCTGAACTGAAGCGGTGGATGCAAAGCCTGACAGGCGATTCCACCGATGGCTACAAAGGCGTCCCACAATGCGGCCCAAAAAAAGCTGAGGCGATCCTCAAAAAAGTAAAGGACGGCAAGTATTACGAAGCTGTTCTCAAGACTTATTTAGAGGCTGGTCTTACGGAGAAGGATGCTCTCACTAACATCCGTCTCGCCACAATCTTGTCTAGCGATAGCTGGGATGCTGAAAAGCAAAAGCCAATTTTATTTACACCATGAGTAAGCAGAACCCTGATCATTACAAGACCGCCCTGATCGAGGTCTGGGACTACATCCACGAAAATGATCTTTGCTATTTCAAAGGTAACATTCTCAAATATGTTATTCGAGCTGGTCGAAAGTCTGGTGAGACTGAGCTTGACGACCTCTTGAAAGCAAAGACTTATCTCGAAAAACTAATCGCTCTTAAATCCAATGTCACATCTGAAAAACGCGATCGAGTTCAGGAAATGTATGACGCAGCCTGTGGGGATGCCCTCAGTTGCGATCCTAGCTTTACAAACCCGTTTGATCGCTGAGGAGACAGAAGAACTATGCGAAGCGACTCGGATCCTGGCGTTCACTCTGACGAACAAAAGAGCCAGGGAGGATGCTCTCAAAGAGCTGGCAGATGTGGCGTATGTGGCCTATCAACTTGCAGCAGCTTGCGGGTGGGACCTGGACGAGGCTCTGAACAGAGTCCACGCCAGCAACATGAGCAAACTTGAAAACGGTGCCCCTGTCAAAGACGAACAGGGCAAAGTCCTGAAAGGCAAAAACTACCAACCCCCATCCCTCATTGACTTGGTATGAGCCAGGTATCGCTTGTCCACCGCACCGAGGGGGCTGAGGATCTCATTGTCTATATGGCAAGGGTATCCAACCCCTCTTCCCAAAAAGAAAACAAGAACGGAGAAAGGCTCCTCAAGTATTTAATCAAGCACAAACATTGGTCGCCATTTGAAATGGCTTCTATGTGTGTTGAGATTGAAACTACACGGAGCATAAGTAGTCAACTGCTTCGTCATAGAAGCTTCCAATATCAAGAATTCAGTCAGCGATATGCTGCTGTAATTGATAAGCCTGCAACTCCTAATCTCCGTAGACAGGATGTTAAGAACAGGCAAAACAGCATTGATGATCTGGATCCGTTTCTTAAACAGAACCTACAACTCAATGCTCAGCGTCTTTTCACACAAGCTCATTTGCTTTATGAAGAGATGTTGGAACATGGTGTTGCCAAGGAATGTGCCCGTGAGGTGCTCCCTCTCGCCTCGCGGACCCGTCTTTATATGCACGGCACCCTGAGGTCCTGGATCCACTACATCGACGTGCGAGCTTCTGTTGAGACACAACTAGAGCATCGACAGATTGCAGAAGAAATTAAACGAATAATGTATGAACAATTCCCAACAATCTCCGCCGCCGCCTTTGATTGAGACGACGGACGATGACTGTGTAGAGATCACAGTTGGCCACTTGAAAGGATGGGTTTCGTCCTTTCACCTTATCGATCAGAAATTAAATCAATTAAACGCTGTTTGGTTCCATGAGCAAGAGCAACTTTCCTGAAAAAGCTCCTTCCGCTAACCCTGTCTTTTACCGTACCTACAGCCGTCGCGTTGACGGCGGGAAAGAGCATTGGGATGATGTTGTCAACCGTTGTGTCAATGGCCTGAGCAAGGTCGGTAAGTTCACAACTGAGGAGGAGATGCTGGTCCGAGACCAGATGCAAAACCTTCATGCCCTGCCCTCTGGCCGTTGGCTGTGGGTCGGTGGTACTGATTGGATTGATCAACAGAAGAACTTCTCTGGTGCATATAACTGCACCTCTACCGATACCTATGACATTCACGCATTCCCTCTCCAGATGGAATTGCTGATGATGGGTTCAGGTACGGGTGCCATCCTCGAACCGCGCTGTATTGATCAGCTCCCAGAGATCAGTCATACCTACTATCTCGACGTTCTTGAGAACATCGGAGAGGCTAAAGAACCCCGTGAAGAGCGCACTCGGCTGCACATTACTGAGAAGGATCGCGCAACTATTTATGTTGGCGACAGCCGGGAAGGTTGGGTCAACGCTTTCTTGTTCCTTCTGAAACTTGCAACTGAGTCGGACTGGGGCGTTGGACATGTCACTATTGATCTGAGCAACGTCCGTCCACCAGATACCCCAATCAAAGGTTTCGGTGGTGTAGCAAATCCCGTCAAACTCGCCCACTTCTATCGTCGCGCTGGAGAAGTTCTCCGTAAGGCATACGGGCGTAAACTTACCTCTGTTGAATGCTGTCTACTGCTAGATGAATCTTCTCTTGCAGTTGTAGCTGGCAACGTTCGTCGAAGCGCCGGAATGCGGCAGTTCGATAGCGAAGACCAGCTCGCAGCGGTAGCAAAGGACAACCTCTGGCAACAGGGCGAAGACGGGAAATGGCGTATTGACCCCGAGCGTGATGCGCTGCGGATGGCCAACCACACCCGTGTCTACCACCACAAACCAACCTTTGATGAGGTCAAGGATGCGGTGACAAAGCAGTTCTATAGCGGCGAAGGTGCGATCCAATATGCCCCCGAGGCAATCGCACGCTCTAACCGTGACCTGCTTGACACCGACCAAAAACGAGATGAGTTCTTGTCTCGCTATGAGCAGTCCCCCGACGAGGGCCGTACATACCTGGACCGCCTGGACCGTGAACAGGACAAGCGGGAACTCGATCACCGGATGGGGCGTTATGGCCTCAACCCTTGCGGGGAGATCCTTGGTAAGGACTTCCACTGCAACCTCTCTGAGGTCCACCTGAACACTATCGATCCGACAGACGACAAAGCTCAAGACGATGCGTTCCGTGCTGCTGGCCTAGCTGCTGCAGCTCTTCTTCATCATGAGTTTGCTGTTGAGCGTTATCGCTACAGCCGTTCTGTAGACCCGATCGTTGGCGTCAGCTTCACCGGTCTGTTCGACTTCTTTGTCCTCCGCTTTGGTGCCGAATGGCTTGAGTGGTGGAAAGAGGGTCGCCCAGACACCGTTGTGGGTCACATCTTTGCCCGTGCTGAGGCTGAGTATCTGAGTCGTTGGCGTGGTGTTGTTGAAGACACCGTGGCTGAATACTGCAAGAAACACGGTCTCCGTTGTCCCAACCGGACGACAACCGTCCAGCCTGCTGGTACTAAGAGTCTCCTCACCGGAGCCGCACCTGGCTGGCACCCCCCAAAGGCTGCCCGATTTATTCGACGCATCACCTTTGCTAAGGACGATCCTGTGGCACTGGCTTGTGAGGCCTATGGCTACAAGATCATTCCCTCCCAATCTGATCGGGACGAAACCGGCGCTTTGTTGGATGACCCCCGTGACCCCCGCTGTTCTGAGTGGCTGGTGGAGATTCCTAGTGAAACTCCCTGGGCCGATCTGCCTGGCTGCGATTCAATCGACATCAATGCCTTCAGCATCGAAGCTCAGTACAAGTTCTATATGCAGGTTCAAACGTTCTATACCACTCACAACACCTCAGCAACGCTTGAGTTCCGTGAGAACGAGATTGAAGCCTTGTCCAAGTTGATCCACGAATCGATCGAAAAGGATGAGGGCTATATCTCAGCAGCACTGCTGGCACGGTTTGATGCAAACGAAACGTTCCCGCGTCTGCCGTTTGAACCTATTACTAAGAAGGAATACCTTGACCTCCAAGCTGGGGTCTTGTCTCGCCGTATCACCGATGACTTCGGTCTTGCTATGCAATCGTTTGCCCCTGGTAAAGACGAAGCACAAGGTCCTGCGGCTTGTGATTCCGACAAATGTCTATTCGCTGAAAAATCACCTAAGTGATCAATTCCGAAGATCTCGGCCTGGAGTCCCTTTCATCGGGGACTCTTCGGGGCCTTGTAGCCGAACTCGATGCACTATTTCCAGATGTCTATCCTGACTATCTAACTGACCCCCGTGAGCTTGCTTACAAGGCGGGTCAACTTTCTATTGTTCGGCTGCTTAAAGCAAAACTCGATCAATGATTTATTATGTGTGGTGGTGGTGGAAGGAAAAGGGCGGCTAAGAAGGCCGCTGAAGAAGCTGCGCGTCAAGAAGCAGCTGCAGCAGCTCAACAGGCTGCCTTTGACAAACAACTGGAAGAGCAGCGAAAAGCTAATGAAGCCGCTGCAGCAGAACAAGCACGTCAATTCGCTATTGCACAAGAACAAGCTCAAGCACAAGCTGCAGAACAAACCCGTCAATTTGAGGCCGCACAAGCAGCTGCTGCTCAACGTCAAGCCGAACAATTAGCTGCACAACAGGCTGCACTGCAAGCCCAACTGCAAGCCCAACGTGAAGCCGAGGAGCGTGCCCGTGTCGAATCTGAAAAGGCTCGCAATCGTAGCCGTAGTTTTGATGCTGCTAATCAGCCAGGAACGATTCGGCAGAGCCAGGAAGCCCGTAAGAGTAAGAAAGCTAAACGCCGTGGCACGAGTCGTCTTCGCAACGCCTTGACCTCTGGAGGCCTTGCTAATTTGGGAATTGGCCAATCAGCTGGTGGCCGTGCCTCAGGTTTGACTATCGCCCAAATCCGTAGGCCCTAATAATGAAAGAAACAGTATCAGCCAGATACGCCCGGCTGTCTGCCAATAGAACTAACTTCCTAGATGCTGCTAGGGAATGTGCAAAACTCAGTGTCCCCTATCTCATGCCGCCTAGCGGTCATGCGAGCGGAAACAAGTTGCACGTACCTTGGCAATCACAAGGATCCCGTGGCGTGAATACGATGGCAGCGAAGCTCATGTTGAGCCTTTTCCCTGTCAACGCAAAATTTTTTAAGTTACAGATCCAAGATGGGGTTCTTTCTCAGGACCCCGACATTGATGCACAAGCTCGCTCAGAGATTGATCTGGTCTTGTCCAAAATGGAGCGAGTGGTGATGCAGGACGTAGCCGACAAGGCTGACCGCGTCATGTTGCATCAGGCAATGAAACACCTCGTAGTGGCCGGCAACGTGCTGGTCTATATGGGTAAAAAAGGTTTGAAGATCTATCCCCTCGACCGCTATGTGGTCAATCGGGATGGAGACGGACAGGTAACTGAAATCATCACCGTAGAGGCTATTGACGCCCAGTTCCTGCCGGAGAAATACCGCACCAAACGTCCTGGCATTGAGCCTGGTAACCACGTTGGTGAGCAGGGTGGCGGTGACATTCCTGCTGATCTCAAACTTGATTCCAACGGCAACGATGTGGCTGTCTTCACCTGCGTCAAGCTGGTCGAGGGCACTTGGCGTTGGTATCAGGAAGTAGACGGTGAGATCATCGAAGGTTCTGAATCATCAGCCCCTAAAAACGCATCGCCTTATTTGGCCCTCAGGTTCAATGTGGTCGATGGCGAAGATTACGGTCGCTCCAGAATCGACGAGTTCCGTGGTGATCTTCAGTCCCTAGATGCTCTTATGCAGAGCTTGGTTGAAGGTAGTGCTGCAGCGGCAAAGGTTGTATTTACCTTGTCACCATCAGCCACCACCAAACCCAATCAACTTGCACAAGCTGGTAACGGCGCAATCATCCAGGGACGGCCCGACGATGTGGGTGTGATCCAGTCAAACAAAGCGGCAGACTTCCGTACAGCTTTTGACATGGTTCAGCAGCTGACTCAACGTTTGTCTGAGGCATTCCTTATCTTCACCGCACGCAATAGCGAGCGAACAACTGCTGAGGAAATCCGAGCCACCCAACAGGAACTGAACGAGCAGCTGGGCGGAATTCTTTCCAGCCTTCAGACAGATCTCCTGGCTCCGTATATCGCCCGCAAGCTGTTGGTGTTGCAACGTCAACGGATGCTACCCCAACTGCCTAAGTTCAACGGCAAACCCGCTGTCTTCCCGACAGTTGTCGCTGGTCTTGAGGGCGTTGGTCGCGGCCAAGACCGTGAGGCGTTGATGCTGTTTATGCAAACAGTCGCACAGACCCTTGGACCGGAGGCAATGGCCTCTTATATCAACCCCGACGAGGCAATCAAACGCCTTGCTGCGGCGGCTGGTATTGACTACCTGGGTCTCGTTAAGACACCTGAAGAAAGACAAGCTGAGTCCGAAGCAGCTGCACAACAGCAGCAACAACAGGCTCTTATTCAACAGGCAGGCTCGCTGGCTAAAGCACCACTGGCCGACCCTGACAAAAATCCACGTATTAGAGAAGCACTAGAAGATGGAGGAGAAGAAGCCCCGCAAGGCCCCCCAACGGAAGCCCCCGGCCCCGAAGGAGCCTGATAACAAATACAAACCGCAGGTCAAGATCCGACCAACTATTGCGGCGTCCCGTGTGGGACAACCCAACTCCCAACGTGTAACGGGAGCACGAGTTAATTCTGTCCGAGTGAAACACAACTAATGGCTACCACCAACACCTTTAACCCCATTGACGAATCTGCTGAGGCCGCCCGTAAGGAGGCTGAGGCCAAAGCCCTAGCTGAGGGTGAGCGTCTTGTCGCTGCCCAAGAGGCAGCCCAGGAAAAGACCTATGAAGATGCTCGACAAGCTGATCAAGAAAGCTCGCGATATGCAGGCAAATACAAATCGGCGGAGGAACTTGAGAAGGCGTACCTGGAGCTACAGAAAAAGCTTGGGGAGCGTTCTCAGGAGGAACCGACCGGTGAGACGGAGACCGAGGAACCCGCTGCTGAGGAGTCTGAGGAAGAGGCTACTGAGGAGCAATCTGAGGTCTACCAGACACTTGAATCAGCTAGCCAGGAGTATGAGGAAGGCGGTGAGCTTTCCCCGGAGACTCTGGACAAGCTTTCGCAACTAGACAGCAAAGAGCTAGTTGAACAATGGGTTCAATACGTCAATAGCTCCAAGGGCGACCCCGAACCGGGTGCAATGCCTCAGGAAGACGTTGACCGGATCATGGGGTCTGTTGGTGGTACTGAGCAATATCAACAGATGGTCGCCTGGGCTGGCGATGCACTAGCTCCTGAGGAGATTGCTGCCTATGACGCAGTAGTCACCAGTGGGGACCCCAATTCCGTATATTGGGCAGTCCAGGGACTTCGATCGAAATACGTCGAGTCCAACGGCTTCGAGGGTAAGCAGGTGTCTGGGAACAGGGCAGCACGTCCTGAGCCTGGATTCCGTAGCCAGGCAGAACTTGCCCGGGCTATTTCTGATCCTCGTTACCGCGACGATCCCGCTTATCGAATGGACGTTGAGCAGAAGCTCGCCCGTTCTGGGGATCTCATGTAAGTAAACCCTTTACTTCATGAACGTTACTCGCCACCGAGAGATGGCTAGAGGGGTGTCAGCGCGTGAGCGGCCCCATCTCTTAACGCAAACCCCGAAAGGGACGGTTTAAGGAAGACGGCTACTGGTGTCTCGGGAGGGTTCGATTCCCTCTTAGCCGTATGAAGGAAGCTTTGGACCTTGTAAAAAACCAGCCCGAGATCTTGGGCCGCCAACGCGATACCCCATATCGGAATAAATTTATTTCCAACTGAATACTTAGACAATAGAGATCTCTTAAATAGGCAACAGATAAACAGTCTATTTTACCTTATTAACTAACAATGGCAAACATGCTCCTTACGCGCCCCGGCGCGTCTAATGGGGGTAGCGACTCACGCGCTCTCCTGTTGAAATTGTTTACGGGTGAGGTTTACGAATCTTTCCGTAATGCTCTGGTGGCTAAGCCCCTTGTTCAGAGCCGCACTCTTACCAATGGCAAAGAGGCACAGTTCATCCACACCGGCACTATGACGGCGTCGTTCCATACTCCTGGAACTCCGCTGCTTGGTAACGGTTCTGGCACGAATGGTGCTCCCCTGCAAGCAGAAACTACTATCACAGTAGATTCATTGCTCACCAGCCAGGCCTTTGTCTACCAATTAGATGAGGTTCTTGCCCACTACGATATTAGAGGCCCCATCGCACGTCAAATCGGCCAAAGTTTGGCGGAGCACTATGACCGTCGCATCTTCCGTGTGCTGGATCAAGCCGCTGAAGCTACTGCTGCTGTGACCGGCGAGCCTGGTGGCTTTGAAGTCAACCTGGGTGCAAACAAAGAGTACGATGCTCAGGCTTTGGTGGACGGATTTTTCGAAGCGAGCGCTGTACTCGATGAAAGATCTGCCCCTAAAGATGGCCGTGTGGCTGTACTTAGCCCCCGTCAATACTACAGCTTGATTTCCTCTGTAGACACCAACATTCTCAACCGTGACCTCGGAAACACCCAGGGCAACCTGACTTCCGGCGAAGGTCTGTATGAGATCGCTGGTATCAAGATCTACAAGTCCAACAACATCCCCTTCCTGGGTAAGTATGGCGTTGGCACTGGTGCAACTATCGAGAACACCGATACCACCAACGAGAAGAATGACTACGGTGATACTTCTGACTTCACCAACAGCTGTGGCCTGATCTTCCACCGCGATGCTGCGGCTTGCGTGGAAGCGATTGGTCCTTCTGTGCAAACCTCTGGCTCCGACGTTTCCATCATGTATCAGGGCGACCTGATCGTTGGCCGTCTGGCTATGGGCGCAGGCCCTGTCCGGGTTTCCGTGGCTGGTGCATTCCGCAACGTTTGATTATTTGGGGGCTTCGGCCCCCTCCTTTAGTCCCCAGACCGGGACGACCACACTCAGCTAAATATCATTTATGTCCGCACGTACTACTGTCCTAGATGCCGTAAACCAGATGCTGTCTTGCATCGGCGGAGCGGCTGTTACCACCCTCGACACCGACAACCCTGAGGTCTTTACAGCCAAAGCCATCTTGGAGGAGACGACGCGGAATGTCCTGGCTGAGGGGTGGAACTTCAATACCGAACTCGAATACCCCTTCACACGGGGCACAGATAACCAGATCTCCGTTCCTGACAATCTGATCAGCTTCACGCTGTCCTTCTTTAAGCACGGGTCAGACAACATGCTTGTCGTTGAGCGCCAGGGCAAGTTTTATGACAAGGAGCTTCACAGCTACACCTTTGACGAGACCTTGTATTGCGATGTGGTCTGGAACTTTGATTTTGAGGATTGCCCTCAGCCCTACCGTGAGTACATCACAGCTCGTGCATCTCGCATCTACGCATCACGTTTGGTGACTTCAGAAGAGCTTGTTCAGCTCATCTCAGCCGACGAGGCCGCCACTCGTGCCATCTGCATCGAGTACGACACGCAAACCAGCAAACCCAACATTTTTGGCCAGCCAGATGGGCTCAATAACTACATCGGCTATCAACCGTTCCGTACCCTTATGCGCTGATGGCTTCTGTATCGCAAAGAATACCTAACTTCCTAGGTGGGTTCTCCCAGCAGCCGGACTCCCTAAAGCTCCCAGGACAGCTCACACAGGCCGATAATTGCATTCCTGACCCAACCTATGGTCTCCTTAAAAGACCGGGCCTCAAGCTTGTCTCAGCCCTGCCTAACGCAACTGCTGATGGGCAATGGTTTTCTATTATTAGAGACTCGAATGAGCAGTACATCGGGCAGTTCAGCCCCACGGGTCAGCTGCGAATCTGGAATGCTTTGAACGGGATCCAGGCAACTGTCAACCCCCAGACGGCAGCAGCTACTGCTTATGTGAGTGGTATTGCTACCTCTGACTTTGAGGTGCTGCAAATCAATGACTATAACTTTGTTCTAAATCGGACCAAGACAGTCACCAAGCTCACTACTACAAGCCCGACTCGTGACCCTGAGGCGCTGATTATTCTCCGGGTTGCTGGCTATGACACTAAGTACACGGTGACTCTCGATGGTACTGTTTACAGCTACTCAACCCCTGCTACAGGAAGCATCAGTGTTGAGCTAATTATCAATAATTTGGCGTCACAGATACCAAGCAGCTTTACTGTTACAAAAACATCTAACGTAATTCATATTACTAAAAGCACCGACTTTACGATCGAGGCTAAAGGTGGTTTGTCATCAACCTCTCTTGAAGCCTTCAAAGGTAGTGTTAGAGATGTTGCAGACCTACCCGGATCTTGTGTCCAGGATATGGTCTTAAA
>BCSF01000053.1_pt1 | contig 48707 bp, 69 predicted proteins | sample 1016431 | NCBI WGS metagenome assembly BCSF01 (sample SAMD00045685;SAMD00045686;SAMD00045687;SAMD00045688;SAMD00045689;SAMD00045690;SAMD00045691;SAMD00045692;SAMD00045684;SAMD00045690;SAMD00045691;SAMD00045692;SAMD00045684;SAMD00045685;SAMD00045686;SAMD00045687;SAMD00045688;SAMD00045689, study... | reverse complement strand
GAATATACATATCTACAGAAAAATTTGCAGATACTAAGTTTAATAATAAAGTTACAATTCTATCTAAAAATTTAGAATCTATTGAAAAAAGACTTAAACCTGTTAATGACATGTTAAGTAAAATGGCAGTTTCTCCTGATAGTAAAAAGTCTCCAGAATACCTAAGCCTTTTACAGCAAGCAAATACATATCAAGACCAGTTAAATAAAGGTTATCTAGAATTAAGCAACTTTTTATCTCAAGAGTCTGGATTGGAAATAAAAACATATGAGCCACCATCAGGAGTTCTTGCAGCATACCCTAAAAGAAACTTAACTGTAGGTGTAGATGTTACTATAGATGAAGTTAGTAAATTGCCACCTGGAACATCAATTAATATGGGAGGCGCAACAGTTCAAGTAACGGAAACTGGTGAATTTAAAGCAGTTGATAGTTCTGATGCTGCTACATTTAGTAAAGCTTTGGAAGAAAATTTATCAGAAATATATGTTGATGATATTCCTTCTGCTATTGAAACTGTAACTCCAGAGCCTCTAACAGAAGTTGGTGTTGACGATGCTGGAGCTGTTGAAAGATTAGCAGAAAGAACTTATGAGGGTGGTAAAGAACCTATGTCTAGAGGCTTTGAAGACATATTAAGAGCTTCTCCTTCTCAACAAAGAGAGATAGGTACTGGAGAAGGAGGTATGATTACTTTTGGAGGAGCTCCAGAATCTAATATAAAAGCATTAAGAAGTGCTGAAAAAGGAATAAGTCAAACAATAGATAATCTCATGGCATCTAGAGCTGAATGGCAAACATCTTTTCCATCTACTCAACAAGAAACAGAAAGTGTTAATAGTAATTACTTACAAAATATAGATAAGTCAAACAAAGAGCTAGGGTTTTTACTTAGAAATACTTATCAAGCTTATTTTAATGAGACAAACCCAAGAATAAAAGCAAGGCTTAAAAAGTCATTAGATAGAGCTGTTTCTAGGGTTGAGTCAGAAAATTCAAAGTTTCAAAAAATGAAACAATATAAAGGTAAGTATAAAAGATGGGAGAGAACAGCTCAATCTGTTCCTTTAATTAGCAATGAAACTATTGCTATAGCCAATGCAATTAAAACAGCAACAAAATTACCAAGCTCAGCTCAAGATATTTTAGATACTAATAAAGTATCAGATGTTGAATTAGAGCAACAGATACAACAAGATTTTAAAATTTCACCACAAGAATTTGAAAAAGAAATAGAGAGAGATTTTAATGCTTTACCAGATGATGTTAGATTAGGAGTATATAATAATGACATCAATAATTACAGAACAGCTATGCTAAATAGAATTAGAAATGCTGCAGTATATGGAAAAGCCCCTCAAGGAGCTGTTGAACAAATACTTAATTCCTTGCAATAAAACTAAAGAGAGAGTTTAAATGAACGGACAACCCAAAAACACTTACACATTAGATGAATTAAAAAAGGTTTATAGTTATTATCAAACTAGACAGCCTAGTATAAATCAAAATACTCCATATCAAAACCTTAATAGAGACCCAAATTTATTTTCTGAGCAATCAAGAGTTCAAGAAAAAGAAATTTTTGATTTCTTGCCTAATGTTGTAAAAAAAGCTTATAATGAATCTATAACTGGAATGTCTGAGCAGTTAGTTACTGGAGAAAAAAGGTTTGATTTAGATGGTTATGACCCTGGAGTTATGGCTGATATTGGAGCTGGAATACTATCATTTTTTATGCCAGCAGATTTTGTAGCTACAATAGCTGGTTGTGGTATTGGTGTGGTAGCGGGAAAAGCAGCTGCTAAATCAGCCCTAGGTAAAGCAGCTACAATGGGTACAAAGAGATTGCTAAACAATGGTACTAAAAAAGAATTAGCTAATAAAGTTATAAAGTCTGGAACTGAAAAGATTCTAACAGAAGCTGGTAGACAATCTGCTGGTTTTGGTGTGTATACTGGTATAGCTAGCGCATTAAAACAAAAAATAGATACAGATGAAATTGATTGGAGCGATGTATTAACAGATTCAGCTAAGGGTAGTTTATCTGCTGGAGTAGGTGGTGCTGTTTTAGGTAGGGCTACAGCAAAAGGAACTGCAAAAGCTCTTGCGTACACTCAAGAAGCTGCTGCTTTTGGTACTATTGACCCTATACTAGAGGGTAGACTGCCAAGCCCTATGGATTATGTAAACTCTGTTGGATTTGCTCTTGGAATATCTGGTGTTGCTGGAGCTCCTGGAGCTATTAAAAAATTAAATGCATACAAAAGAAACATATTTGAAAAAGAAGGTATAGGTAGCTTCGACAATCTTTCAGTAGAAGACATAGGAAAGCAAAGAAATATAGCAAATATATTTACAGAGTCAATGTGGGATGGTGAGAGAGGTGTAAAAAGATGGGAAATTATATCTCCAGATGCTTCAGATGTTAAGTTTACAGACGTAAGTGTTATTGGAAGGCAGCCTGCAAAAGGAAAGTCTAAATTTAAGGGAGATTCTTTTAACATTATAGACAACAACACTCAAAAAACAAAATTTTTAAATAGAAATGAATTTTTTAAAAGATATAAAGAGTCAAATAAATCTAGAATAAAAACAGAATCTAATATTTATGATATGGCTAAAGAGCTAAAAATAAATGTAGATGGAGAAATAAATGTTTTTACAAATGGAAGGGCTAAAAAAGTATCTGATTTATCTGATAGAGATTTAAATAATGTTCATCAAATGTATTTTAGAAACTATCAAAACTCTTTATTTAGAAAAGGTTTTGCTCAGTATTCTTCTGATATGCCACAAACAGATTTATTTGTTCATTATTTTGGTGAAAAAGCAGCTAACTTTTTACGCTCTCCACTTAAAAATTTTACAGATAAAGGCTCTCAAGCAGTTGCTAAGTCTCTTATAGATTTATCAGATTCAATATCTGGATTTGAAGCAAGGTCTCGTACAGACATTTTGGCAGCTAAAAAAATACTTGGTAAAAACAAAGATAGATTAACTAGAATATATAGAGAAGCTGTAGGTTCTGCTCCAGAAACAAAAGCAAACAGAGAAGCTGTTCAGTTGATTAGAAAGTGGTCTGAAAGTAGGTTTGAATACGCAAGAAAAGGCGGCATAGTTCCAAAAGGTAAAATAGAAAAATACTTACCAAGTATGTTTAATGCTAAAACAAAAGACCTATTATTTGATGATTATGTAAGAATAGAAAGAGATTCTAATTTTATGTTTGCTGACAACATAGAGCTTGGTCAAAATTCAAAAAACTTGTTAAATAAAATTATATCTGACAAAGTTATGAATAATAAATTAAGCCCTCAGTTTAGTATTTTAATTGAAGACATACAAAGACAGTATAAAAGAAGTGGTAAAAATACTAACATGACATACGCTGAAGCATATTCTTTATTTAGAGAAGAAATTAGGCCAAGTAAAGTCAACCCTCATGGCAACCTAGACAGAAAAAGAAAATTTAAAAAACCAGAAGAGCTATTAGAAACAGACCCGATTACATTAATGGCTGTATACGATTCCAGGCTAGGAAGAAGGGTGGAAACATCTAGAATTTGGGGTAGAAATAATGAAGGTATAAATGAAGCTATTAAAGAAATTGGAGTTCCTGGGGAACAGAGAAGACTTACAACACTAGTAGAGCAGATGACTGGATTTGCAGAAGCTGATTTAAGCAGGCAGAGGTCTCCAGAATTAAGAAAGCTAGTTACTAACTTTATGGGGTTTGAAGCTATGACAAAAATAGCTGGTGGAGATGCTACTATAGCCAACATATTTCAGCCAATGATATCAACCATACCATCACTAGGTATAGGAAGAACAGCAAAAGGATTTATTAAACTTTTAGATAAAGACTTTAGAGCTAAGCTGCCTACTGTATACGTTGACTTTATTAGAGAAATAGTTGGTGAGGCATCTAGTACATCGGTAATGAGAAAAGTATCTGATTTTACTGCTACATATAGTGGGTTTACACCAATTAATAAATTTAACAATATGCTAGCATCTGCTACAGCTAAGATAGCAATTGACGATTATATAAAAGCTTACCAAAAAAATCCTACTAGCTTTAGGGGTAAGTACGCTAAAGACAAATTAAGAAAGTTATTTAATATAGATGCAGAAAGATTAGATTCCTTGACGAGTTCTAAGGTAGATTCAGCGACAGCTGCTTTTGCTAAAAAAAGTCAGCTTCAGAGAGATTATTTAAGAGAACCTTTATGGCTTAGTAATCCAGCAACAAGACCATTTGTTTTGTTTAAAAGTTTTGGTGTCAAGCAAGCTGGTTTTATAACAGAACAAATTAGAGAAGAGTTTCAAAGAGGTAATCCTCTTATATTGGCTAGGCTAGCAGTAGGTGGTATGGCTGGTGGTGCTGCAATTAATTATGCTAAAAACTTTATGACAAATGTATTATCAGGTAGAGACTATAAACCGAAAGAGGATACTAAGTTTAATGAATTTGTTCAGAGCTTTGGAACTGAGGGTGCATTTGGAATGTTATCTGATTTTATGGATGCAGAAGATTTAGCTGGTCAATTAGTGTTTACTTTTAAACCATTTTTCTATAGTGATTTAGAGAAATCTGTAGAGTCTTTTGGAGAACTAATGAAATCTATAGATGAATTTGGTTTTAATATGATTTCCTTTAGAAGGGCAGCGTATAAAGCAATGCCTATATTTGGAACAAATGCAAGGAGATTGTCAGAAAGATTTCTTGCCACACAATCTCAGAAAAGAAATGCTCAAAAGAACAGAAAGGGTAAGGTTAGAACTGATGCATTAAAACTTATGTCTGAAGGAAAAAGTGATTTAGCTACAAGAAGAATAGTGCAATGGAATGACTCAAATCCAACCAATCCAATAACATATAACGATATAAATTATAAAGAAATATATAGATATGTTATGAAGAAGAACATGAAAGTTGACACAGAGAATATGACAGACGAACAACTAATGCTCTATAGAAACTTTATAAGGTAGTAATGGCTAGAAAATTTAAACCAGTGAAGAAAACAAGGAAGGGAACTCCGTTAAAATACGTGAGGGGTTCAAAGAATCCATCATCTAGAGAGGCTGAGATACGCAGAACAAGAGAGTTGTATAGAATGGGAAAACTAACACCAGCTATGATGGATAAAATATCTAAACTAAGGAGTGAAAGTGCCACGAAAAAAAGCAAGCCCACGAAAAAAAGCAAGCCCAAAAAGAAAAACATCAGGGGGTAAAGCAGCTGTACTAGCTAAGTACTCTAAGAGCTCTGGTATATCTAAAGGTACTTTATCTAAGGTATACTCTAGAGGTTTAGGTGCTTTTTATTCTAGCGGTTCAAGACCAGGAACTAGTGCTCATGCATGGGCTGCTGGTAGAGTAAGAAGTTTTGCAACTGGAAAAGGTGGAGCTAGAAAAGCTGACGCTGATTTAATTAGAGGTGGTAAGAAAAAAACAACCACCAGAAAGAAGAAGAAGTAATGCCTGCTAAGAAGAAGAGAGACTCACGACTAGCTAGAGCTGGTGTATCTGGTTTTAATAAGCCAAAAAGAACACCAAGCCATCCTAAGAAAAGCCATGTGGTAGTAGCTAAAGTCGGAGATAAAGTTAAAACTATTAGATTTGGAGAGCAAGGAGCTAGTACTGCTGGTAAACCTAAGGCTGGAGAGTCTAAGAAAATGAAGATGAAACGTAAGTCTTTTAAAGCTAGACATAGAAAGAATATAGCGAAGGGTAAGATGTCTGCTGCGTATTGGGCTAATAAGGTTAAGTGGTAAATTGTGAACGAAAAAACCTTACAAGATATTCTTGGTAAAATTAATCTTGATATGCTATATGCTGGTAAATCTTCTGGAGAAGGTTCTAGTATTGTAGCAGCAATGCAAGCTCAAAATAAGATAGATACTATGCCTCAAAGTGGAGCCGTTAGAAGTTTAACTCCAGTAAATCCTGTTGATTTATTTGCTGAAACAGGGTTAACTGCTTTAGGCAGTATGGATAATGTTAATCCATTAGTTGCAATGTTAGCTGGGGTATTAGCGCCAGGAGCTTATAAAAATATAAAGACTAGAAATACACCTGCTCTTTTAAAAAAGTTTAATATTAAAGTAGATAGTCCAGTTTATCATAATACAACGATTGATAACGCAGCTGGTATACTTGAGAAGAATCGTATAAAATCACGTACAGGTGGGCAAGATTATGTTTGGGACGATATGTCTTCAAGTGTATCAATAACAAGAAACCCTGAATATTCGCTAGTTCCAGGGCTAGGAGCTTCAGACTTAGATGTTCAGTTAGTATTAGATAAAAAAGGTATATCTAAAATGAGAGGAACTAAAATTAAGCCTTTCGTTTATAACGCACGTGCTGACAAAACTGTTTTTCATAAAGGTCAGCCAAAGTTTGAAGCAGAAGAAAGAGTTTATAATAAAATTGGAATACCAACTGGTCATATAAAGGCAATTAAATTAAGAGGATTGCCGTCAAAAATCAATGAAGATTCTTTACTGTCTTTAATAGAAAAATCAACTAAAAAAGATATACCTCTTATAGTTGAACCTGGGTCTGAGAAAACTATTAATAGCTTACTAGACATACTAGACCCAAAGCAAAAATCAAAAGCTTTAAAAAATATAAAGTTTAGCAAATCTGGCAATGTTGATACAAAGTTTAAAAAGCTTGCTGGCGATAGTAATGAATATGAAGCTGTAATTGATGGGAAAAAATATACAGTATACAAAGAGCAGGGAGAATTTTATTCTGACGGAGTTGGATATTTAGGTGACAGTCTTGATGAAGTAACTGATTTTATAAGGTCAGGTAATTTTGATGAGGCAGTTCAATACAATAGGATGTAAGTAATAATATGCCAAATAAAAAAGCCAAAGAAAGAAAGCGTAGAAAAAGAAAACTTACGATTGAAAATAAATCTATTAAGAGATTAATAAAAAAGAAAAAGAAAGAACAAAGAGATGGATAATAAACAATTATTTGCACTAATAGACTCTCTGACAAAAGGTCAAGGAGAAATGTCTAAAACTCCTATGGGTAGAGAGGTGCTTTATGTTACAAGTCCTAGTATGAATAAGACAGGAACAAGTGCTCCAGAAGGAGTTGATATACAAGAGTTAATTAGAGGTATGATTAGAAGTAATTCTCCTATAAAAAGCCAGTTCTCTAGCATGCTAGGAAGAAACCAATTAACAGATAAACCAGAAGCTGCTAAGTCAATAGACGATATTTTAAAACAATCTGTTATAGCAGAGTTTTTGTCAAAAGCTGTTTCTGACAAGACAAATGTAGATGTAAAAGAGGATAGTCAGGAATCTGATAGAAGTACATATGGAGGTGGCACTCTTGGGGTAGTTGATAGTCCTATGACTATGCAAATGTTAATGAGAAATCAAGAGCCAGTTCCTCAAGATACTACTGGATTACCTAAAATGGATATAGAAACTTTGTTCAGATTACTTTCTCCACAAATGCAAGAACCTACTCCTAGTAGGTAAAATTATTTTCTATTTAATCTTTTAATCTTTTTCTCTCTCTCCCTCCTGAGCTGGGAGGGTTTAGTGTAAAAGCTACGCTCTTCCAGCTCTTCTTTAATACCAGCCTCTCTTACTTTCTTTTTGAACTCAGTAATCATTTTTTGAACTGTTTTATTTTTAGTCTTCTTCACTATTACCATTGTTTAAATCTTTCCATTTGTTTTTCATTTCTTGTTCTGCAAATTTCTCTGCTCTTATCTCCCATTTATTGTCTACATATGGGCTATTTCCACAGTTAGCAGCGACAGTACCAGCTTGATTATATTTCTTTTGAAACTTAACTCTTCCGTATTTCATAGAATCCATTACGTGCTTTACTTCATGTAATACAGTTTTAATTAACAGCTCTGGCTTTAAGTCTGCACTAATCAATACTTTGTCTTGGTCTGGTATGTACATCCCATCACAATCCATATCTTCTTCTATGCTAATTACTGGGTCTAAATCGTACTGATTCATAACCCACTTAGCTACAACTCTCTTAATATTATCAGGCATTTAACTGCCCTTTCTTTGCTTCGTAATCTTTTGCGCTCCTTATATCATCAAACAATAAGCAGCTATCTCCAGAGTATCCCATTTCTACAGAGCCAGGAGTTCCATATCTATTCTTAGATACTATCAACATCATCTCATTCTTACCCCATATCCTACCATCTGAATCTGCTTGACCAAATCTAGATACATAAGGATAATGTGTAAACACCACCATCTCCGCATCTTGTTCTAGTGAACCAGATTCTGCTAGGTCTGACAATCTAGGTGTAGCATCTATCCTATGCTCTATATTTCTGTTAAGCTGCGATACTAATATTACACACATATCATGTGCTTTGGCAAGCCATTTATACCTCATTGTTGTTTCTCTTATCTTATGCCTTAAGTCTCTAGTATCCCTAGATGGAAACTCAATAAGTCCTATATGGTCATCAATCACAACATCAGGCTTTACTCTTTTTATTTCTTCAAAAGTAGATTGCAAATCTCTAACAGAGTCATACATAAATAACTTGTCTTGGTAGTTGTCTTTGATAAACTGCATAGCAGTATGAACCTCTATAGATGATGATGTAGCTCCATGTCTTAAGTTTCTATAAGATAAACTCATAGATTCCATAGCAATAAACTTCTTCATCATTTCTGTGTTAGGCATTTCTCTGTTAAACATCATGACTTTTTTACCTGACAATACTAATTGTCTAGCTATGTTAGCAGCAACAGTTGTCTTACCATTGGCTGGTCTACCAGCTATGATTGTTATCTCTCCTCTCGTCATTCCATGTATCACAGAATCAAGAGTATTGAGCCCTGTCTTTATAATCCCCTTGCTTTTGAATATTGAATCATCAGTATCATGAAGCAATGTTTCGAGGTTAAACTCGTTCCTAGACGGCTTGGTGTTGATTATATTAGATGTATCTGTGTTTATCTGTTCTATTATATCGTCAAAATCAACAGCATTATCTTCAGCTTTTCCTATCATCTTATGACAGTTGTTAACTATACTCCTTCTAAGAAAATCCTCGTACATACTTTTAGCTAGATACTCTGCATTAGCAGTTGTGACTCCACTAGTTGCTATCCTAGTCAGCTCATAAGATGGCAACTTTCCATCTATCTTGTTTTTTGGTATAGCTCTTGATACTGATAGAGCATCAACTGGCTCGTTGTTATTGTAAAGCTTAGAACATTCTAACCATACTTTCTTATTGAAAGAGTTATAGAATACATTCTCTTCAGGTATCCATCTTCTTATATCTTCTATACACTCTGGCTTGTTAAGTACGCAGAACAACAAAGCTTCTTCTGTCTCTAAATTATACATTTATCCTCTGTCTATTATTGGTGGGATTCTATCTAGCGTTTTAAACTCATGTTCTTGCTTAGATTTTTTTGTTATAGTAGAGTTGTTTATAATGGCTGCTAGATAAGGTAATCCCTTTCCTTCCATAGCTACGTTATTTTCTATGTATTGATTCATAGAAATAATAGCCATCTCCTCATCACATTCTTTTGTACTGTTTAAGAATGAATGTATCTCTCTACTTGATAACTTAACAGTCCTACTTTTATTTATCTCTGACTTTACATACTCGTACAGCTTGCCATACTCTTTGCTTCTAGATAAAAGAATAGCGTCAATCTGCTTATCTAAGTTTTTAGATTTAAGAGTTGAGCCGCAGCTAGGACATTTATCTGTATTCTTACTACGCACAGTTAGGACAAGACTCTTTATCCATACGAACATTAGCAAAGTTAGTATTGTCTAGGTAATAAAAATTATCTGAACCTCCATCACTAATACGACACCAAGCTTTCTTACAATATTCGCATCTATTAGGTGAGCTAGAATATCTAATCTTTGAAGTTCCTTCGCTTCTATTTTCTTTTGTTAGTGATTCAAAATCAAACCAATCTTCATTAAAATAATATACTAAAGACTCTTGCTTAGCTACATCTCTACATTTATAAAGATGTTCATCTTCAGATTTCCATCCTCTTTCTGGTGTCAATTCTGAGCTAGGAGAATACTCACCATTTCTAACCATTCTTCGTACCTCTGGATTACGTATACTTCTCCCCTGTCTTCTTTTACTAGTTGTATGTCCACTTCCTTGCTTGGCTTCAACCATTTTGCTACTCTCTTTCTTACTTTACATTGTGCCTTGTATTTATCTATTAGTATATCAACTTCTGCTGTAAGACCTAAAGACCTGCCATCAGAACCCCAGGCTCTAATAGCTTTAATGTCTCTATCTTTTGCTATGTCGACACACTCTCTTTCAAATCTACTTCCCTTTTGCTTACTTTTGCTTGACATATATCTCTCCAAGTGTTGTACATTTACATTCCACACCTATATACCCAAAGTTTACTCTACGATAATTTTGTTCTGCTATACTCATCTTATTGTATTGCTCAGAACACTTACCACAAAGAATATAATTTTTATATCCTGACATTTGAGGCATCCTATTGTCATCATCTTCATATAGCTCTACATCTGTTGGTGTTTCACAAGATAGTATAGCGTGCCAATACTCACTTCTCTTAACTCCACAATGAGAGCAATACTTAGGTAGGTTTATTTTCTTTAGACTCTTCGCTTCTTTGATTAACATTCTTTAATTCCTCTGCCTTGCTCTCTATGAACTTAGCTAATTTATCAGTATCTTTTTTCATTTCCAAATAGTTTTCTAGTAAAATTCTCATAGATTCCATAGTAGAACCCATAGCACTTACTACTTTAAACAATGTCCCTACGTCTGCGTAAACTTCTTTCATAGTAGGTTTTTGTTTTTTTCTTTTCATATTATCTCCAAAATGTTTTGGTAGAGAGAAGCGCCAGCCCTTTATCAAATGCTAACTTTATTAACCAAGTAGTTTTTAAATCTAAAGCCACGGGTTATTTAAGTTTTAATTTAATATCTCTCTACCAATTATTATTCAGCCTCGTATCCGTATGAAGCTGGTGAATTCTTGTAACTTGTGTATGTCTTTCTAAGTTTGTGTATCAAATACTTATCATCTCTCTTTGACAGTTCGTAGATAGGTGTGCTAGGCTTTATTTCACGCTTAGCATCTACACAGGCCTCTATTCCTTTGTCATAACCCATAAGACTACACATCTTATCCATAATCTCATTCCACGTTTCTATCTTCACCTTGACTCTCTTTCGTATTAATAACAAGACCTCTAATCTCTGCCTGTCTCCATATAAACTTCTTAAATTCTTCTATGTCGTCATCAGTGCTGCCGTTTCCTTTTGTTACATACATAGACTCTAGCTCTTCGATATGCTTAAACTTCACTATAACTATCCTCCAATAATTTAATTATACTATTCCAAAATTCTTCATTTTTATCAGAGCATGAATTACAAACTCTATCTTTCATAATATCTTTTAATGGGTCTAAATCTTTAAAGCAATCTCTACAATTCATAAACACATAACTCCTATCTTCTCTATGAAAAGTAATTGTATTATCACCAATAAATTGAGTAGAGCTTCTATAGTCTATTGGTATCCCTACTATATCTAACTCTTCATGTCTATTTGGTGGGCAACAATCGCAAGTAATTTTATCAAATAAATTCATATATATCCTAAGGTTATGGTATAGAGGGGTGGACAAAGGAATGTCATGTCACTAAACAAAAACACCACCCCTCTTACTCAACTAATTAAAACGGCAGCTCTTCTTTTTTGGGAGCTTGTCCTTCCCATTCAAAGATAGCTTTAGCTTTTGGAGTAACCATAGAATCGCCTTCTCTAGAAGTCCAATGTTCGTGGACAATATCTATTATAACAGCTTTCCCATTAACATCACTCTCATTGATATGTGGAAGGAAGTAGCGACCTTCTTTATCCTCTTCAGTTTCGATAGAGAAAGAACTTAATAATTCCATATAGGATTTATTAGACTTGGTATTCATCTCTAAACCAGTATGTAGAGAGTTGCTTGCGTCTGGCTTTTTAAACCTAAAGAAACCTTTAGATTTTACTGTCTTACCACCATAGCCACCTTTATCTACAGACTTACCATCTATCTCTACGGTTTCCCCCTTGTTCTCTTCTGCTATTTCAAACTCGATATCGAATACATCTGCTACGTATTTGTCTCTTACAATCACCTCCCTCTCAGACAGTTTAGTAGCGTATGCTTTAAACATACCCTCTGGAATTATAGATGGAACATCTTTAGATGGGTCGTAATATGCTTCATCACTTCCCATTATAGAGTTTACATCACTCATTATTATTCTCCTTCTTACTAATTGCGAGATTCTCTAGGGCAGACATTGTCTTATCTAGATTACTCTTGTTTATATTTCCAACTTCTAAAGCCTTTCTAACTCTCTCTGCTTCTTCTTTACCTACCTTATCAGCTAGATTAAATAACTCTGATACATCGTTACTCGACAAAGAGTTATCAGGCAAATCTTCTCCTGCAAATATATATAGACCAAGACCATGTAGAGCGATAGCTTTAGCTAAACATCTTTGTATAGATGTGTTTATTTCAAAAGCATTAGGCTCTTTTATAGGTTGGTTTCTATTGTCTAGTACAGGGTGTACTTGCTCTCTTGTTATACCATCAACTGTTAGAGAGACTTTGACAAAACATCCAGCTTGTGTCTGCATATATGGTTGCTTATTGCCCTTGACTCCCCACTCGTGGACTATCCACGTAGAGTCTGGAGCAATTCTCAGTAGCTCTCTTACTGCCCATGCCCAACTGAGATAGGTAAACCTACCTTTTTTCTCAGCCTTCTTTGAGACATCTACGCTATCTAGTTTCTCAAATACACTATTCAATTAATCATCTCCTTCTATTGTGTTAGGGATATATGTGGACAGAACTCTCGTACAGGACAAAATCTCTCGCACTTTATACCTCCCCATGTTTCAGAATCGCTACATTTATCAGGAATCTCTCTTGATTCTAGAGCTTCCAATAGCAAGTCTCTTTTACTTGTAAATTTTTCTTTTAGGTGGTCGTCGTGTATAAACGGAACCTCTATCAAATATATATTTCTATCTATTCCTCTGTCTCGTGACGCTGCTACTCCTCCATCTCTGACTATCATCTGCACATACATCTTATCTACTTGACTTCCTTTAGACTGCAGCATCAGTCTATACATATTAATTTGCCAAGACCAATCTCCTAGCTCAGACTTCTCTGGATTTTTCCAATACCTCTTGACTTTCTTTGGCTCTCCCTTCTTTCCCCATCTACCACTTCTCTTATATACTTCTCCTGTTGGGTCATCTGCCAAGTAAAAGTCTAGACCTAAAACCTTAGACGCTTTGTAAGAGCCTGTACTTTTATAGTCTACTAAATTTTTAGTCTTACTGTCGTACAAGTCTACGATACCTGTTATATCCCAAAGCTCTAGTTCTTGCTCAGCATCACTCTCTTCTGCATTTACTTCTAGAGCTTTATGATGTGTAGTTCCTAGTAATGCAAACGCTTGCTCTTGTGGGTCTATATAATAATCTCTAGTTCTTTCTAGATATGCCTGACAAGTTCCGTTTAAGAGTTCTGTAACGCTAGGCTTTCTATCAGACTCTCTGACCTTCGCCATCTCTTTTAATGCAGGAGTATATATTCCCATTCTTTCTACATCTAGTTTGTTCTCTATGCCTAGAATATCCTCGAATAATATCTTGTCTCCTTCAGGGTATTTAAATCCTATCGCTGGCATATATTTTCCTTTCTATTTTCATCATCTAATATACAATTTATAAAATTGTGTATCAAGTTATTTATCTTTTTTCTGCATATCTTCAAGACTCTGTATCAACATTCTAAGAGCTAGTTTTTCAGCTTTATTTTCACTACTATAAAATCTATCATCACCTTGAGATTCAATAATATCTTTGGCAATCTTTCTAATTAATTCTAAAGTTATCTCCATTACCCTACCTCAATCTTCCTCTATCTCTACTGAAATCGACCTGTCTATTTCAGTAAAAGTGTCTGCAATTTCACTCTCTGCTTTTTCGTATAGCTCTTCTTGCTCTAGATGTTTATCTGTATGTATAATTTCGCTACCATAAGTTATGGTATACACTCTGTATTTAGGCATTACTCTACCTCACTTTCTTTATATTTTACTTGACAATCTACCGATTTTCACTTATATTGTAAGTACGTGGTCGGTTAGATATACTATACTATTCTAACTATTCTACATCAACGTAGTTTATAGTAACAGGCATCGAGACACTAATCCTCTTGCCACTTGGTGTTATTCTATCAGTATCGAATTCTATAATCCAATTATGAACTTCGCTCTCAGTAATTTTTACGCTGCTAATCTCTTTTATTTCATACTGAGAGAGTATAGTTGATATAGCTCTCTGTAAATTACTATTATTCATGTAGTACCTCTTTCTATTATTTTAACCTACTATAGGATTGAATCCTATTGCATTATAATCATCTTGTTTATCTTCATCATAGAATCTGTTAATCCTATAATGTATGTGAGTTCTTAAAATTATATTTAAGTCGAGAACCATTCCCATAGAATCTACAGTAAACAACTTAGACTTATCATCTATACTTTGTATAAGTCTCCAGACTTTTACAAGTTCTTTAGCTCTAGTTATAGAGATTCTTTGTCTCGATAATTGCTTTTTATCTATTAGATAGTATAAATCTAAACCTGTCTTGATAATAGACTGACAAATCTCTATCCAATTTATTATCTTACTAGGATTGAGAGTGCCACTATGATGTCTGAATTCTATCGAGCCATGTATTATTCTAGAGTGCATATTAAATCCACAGTACCTAGCATCGTTGTACTTCTCCATACTAGGATTAGTACCATGAGAGCGATACCACATATCTATAAAGTCATCTTCATCTTGTATTCTACTTATCTTTTGTACGCTCATAGGTATACGTTTTGCCCATCTACTAGTATCTCTAGAGGGAGGCATCATCTTGTAGATAACAGGTTCACATAGTTTAGCTACCATTAATATGTATGCAAGTTGTCTAGCATTTAAGTCCCTGGCATCTATGTGTACATGGAGACCACAAGACTTATTTACATACCATCCATTCTTAGTGAGTATTTCTGTAATATTATTAACTGATAGGTATAACTCATCTCCAGACATTCCCCCTCTAGTTACAAATTCTCTACCTATACCACCATTGTCTCCACTTGGATGTATGCTCCCATCATGAACGACTCTCCAGTTATTTTTTAACTCGAAGTTGTCTTCGTATACTCCAGTTCTGTCCATCTCGTCATTGTAAGTATTGCAGGCTTCTATCTCTACACCAACAGCCCTACTAAACTTATTCCTATCAAAAGAGTTTGACCTATGTATTTTTACAGTACCATAGGAATTTAGGTCTACCTCAGTATCATGTTCATAGCAGTCATCGCAATAGTTTAACCCATCACTCTCGCAGTAGTTTGTATAGTCGCTGCTCATCTCGTAATCACAGCTCTCACATCTAGTGTATCGTTCATAGTAACAATCTATACAATATCCATCCCCACTACTCTCAGAATAGTAAGTCTCGTCTTGAGTTATTATCTCTGAACAATCACAACAATGCTCATAAAATTCCGAGAAACAAACTTCGCAAGTTGGTTCATCCTCTACTTCAATCATATCACTCTTAGGAAAGATTTGGTCACAATGTTGACAGCTATCGTACTTCTCTTCTATACAATCACAACATACCTCTAGGTCATGGTCATGCTCGGAGTTTCCTGTTATGTCTACATCACACTCTGCACATTTTACTTTTGTTGTCATAGACACCTCATGATATAGCGTACTGACTAGCAGTAATTAGTATGAACATAGAGTAGGATATCTCTCGTAACCATCCGATTCTCTTCAGAGTTTTATACATATTATCTATGGATAAATCTTCGATATACTCTCCGTTAACTTCTTCTATTCTTTTAGCGAGAAATACCATATACTCGTCTAGGTCTTTAGCCTCTACGAATGGATTGTTCTTAGCTTTCTCGAATAGTTTTTTCAACACATACTCTCTAGACTTGATGCGTATAGGACTGTCAATGCCTACGATTACAGCCATTCTCTTTTTCTTAATCGAAGTAGCCATACTGTCCGTATCCATAGTCAACCTCCTCTCGCATTGGAGACTCTACACAAGTATCACATACATAGTCCTTTCCATCTCTGTGTAGTACATCTCCTATGTCCTTACAAAAAGAACACTCAAGTCCATATAGAGCTTTCTCATCTAGACCCTTGTTTACAAACTCGCAATCTAAACAAGTATATTTACCATTTTCTACTACTACATCGAACTTGTCTACCTTCATGTTACACTCTATACAATCAACAGCCTCGTATACCCATCCACCATCTATCGAACAACTACCATAATTAGTATAGCTATATCCATATTCATTCTCTAAAGCCCTAGTGTCTACTTTAGTAGTCTTACATCCTGATGCTTGTGTAGAGAACTTGTCAACATTATACACATAATGTGTACTATGCTTAGCTTCAATTATCTTGGCATTTACTGTATATTGAGTAAATGCTCTATCAAGATACTCTGGTCTCGAAGCATAGAATAATACTCTAGCCTCTTTCCAATAAGCCATAGCTAAGTCTCTACCACCTTCATGTAGTAGGTTAAGAACTCTATTAGAATTCTTAGTCCAAGAGAGTGCGTAGTCTCCATATATCTTATCTAGAGCAGATTGAAGATTATCTTCTTGCTCTATATAGTGAAAGATATATTGAGAGTCTACTGAATACAATCCCTTATGTTCTTTGTCTAGCGAGTCAAAATTATATACAATACCATTATGACTACCAATAGTCTTACCTATCGCAAATGGGTGTGCCTCTGATTCTCGTATATTATTTCTATCCATTGTAGAGTACCTAGTATGCATCATACATATAGATGTGTTTCTACGATGTTGATTCGCTATATTAGAATACTTGCTAGACTTCACTAACTTGTCTGAACTTGTCAGAGTCTTATTAATTATAGGCTCTGAATTTTCAGATAGCATAGCGATACCTGTAGAGTCTTTACCTCTCTCAGCGATACTGTTCAGTAGAGACTTTGATATCTTACGAACAGTTCTCATCTGAGAGCGTGTCTGACCATTAGGTGTCTTAGCGTATCCTGCAATTCCACACATAGACATTCCTTTCTTTCTATGTTAAAGTATTACTATATATAGTTTTTCTATATCCAATAATACTCTAGGTTATCTGGTTCTCTCCAACCATACTTAGAGTAGAACTTGAAGTCCTTTCTAAGTAGATTGCTTCTATGAGAGGCATGAATTCTCTCATCCCCTATCCAATATGGCATCTCTACGTTTTCGGATATACCATACATTTCCATAGTATTATTATATCCTCTTAGAATCCACTCCTCTATCATTTTGTTTTTGTAGAGCAGCAGTGCTTCCTCGTAGCCTTCCCACATCTTAGTAGCTGGATGATTTATCCATCCTCTGTACTCTCTACCATCTTTTGTAGACGCTCCAGTCAGAGCGTTAAAGATTTGTAGAGCTTCGACTCTCTGCTTACCTAGTCTTCTGTAGTCTAGGCATTGTGCAGAGAGCGTAAAGTCTTCGTATGGTAAAAATGTCTGCATAGTATTTTATCTACCAAACCTATCGTCTAGCCACCATTCAAGTCTCTTGGCTAGTATTAGAAACCAAGCTGAGAATAGCGATATGTAGACGTATGAATTGTATAGAAAACCATGTGGCTCTCCACATAATCCTAGCATATGTTTAATTGTCTCTAGCATTTGCAACCTCTATGTTTATGATGTACATTAGCTCTCTTTCTAAAGAGATTCTTTTTGAATAGAGAATTATCTTCCTCGAAGATAGATACGAGAGTATCCATGAATCTAGAATAATTGATTCTATAATCATTATATCCCTCGTGCTTTACATTCTCTAGGATAGCATCTGCTATTTTTTTGTAGTGTCTCTTTTGCATTAGACATCTCCTTTTTTATTTATCTGAGAATAAAATATTGCTCTCACTCTTTTGAGTGTATACTTGTTTGCCTGACTCTCAGTCAGGTTAAATCTACGCATCATCCACTCTCTCGCCTGTGGTTTCGTAGAGGGTGGAATTGCTCTATGGTATATATTTCTAGGATTTATCATATATAAATTTACGAATAATATTTGAGAGACACAACACCATATTGTAGACTATCTTAATCCTATAAACTCTAGCACTCTATACAGCCACGATTCTCTACAATAGTTTTTCCACGCAGACAATACTACGTCTCCTTTTATCTTTGCTTCTCCAGTTTTTGTCTCGATGGGATAATCCGAGAGTGGGGAAATGTATTTTATATTTAAATCTATTCCTTCAGATTGTCTAGTTTGCGATTCAAGCTCTCTTATCTTTGAAATCTCTTTAGCAATTCGTTCGTATTTATCCATTTTTATTCTCCTTATTTATTTTATCTACATCTCTGGCTAGTGTCATCAAATCATCTCTCGCTCCCTGCTTTGCTTTCTCTCCAGAATTTTTTTGCTCAAGAACTTTTATATATATTCTCATAGCTGTCTCCCATGTAGGAGGTTCTATCTTGATTTTTTTTACCATGTTTTCTCCTCTCTGAGAATTGGTCTCATAGTTTTAGGGTCTTGTTTCTTGGTTGGCTTCGGTCTCTCTACACCATAGTGTCTCCATCTACGCTGTCTCTTGTATGATGTCTCTCTATCAGGTACAATATCCTCTAGGTATTGTATTACTCTGTGAAATTCTTTTACTAATATCTTTTTGTCTCGGTCGTATAACTCTACACCAACTTCCTCTTTGTAATAGTATTCTCTAAAGTCCATGAACTGAGACACTAGGTCTTGTAGAGAATCTTTTGGTATAGCAATTTCTTTTACTACACCATCATTTTTCTTAGAGTGCATCTGGTGGTAGAGTATCCATTTACTACCAGACTTCTCCATCTCGAAGTGTTCTAAGTTAGACGGAAGGTTCGCTATTTGATTTTCTATCTCGTGTATCTCACGCTCTAGAGAATCTATTTGTTTATGTAGCTCGAGCCGTCTATCTTGTAGCTCTTGTCTCTTCATAAATTGGTCTCCTTGTTAATTTCTCTATGGTATAAATATTCCATTGTACTTGTTTACAAGTTACGAATAAATAATGAGAGAGGCAATAGGCACTTTGAGAGCTGCAGGATTTCTATATTTCTATATATTTCTATGGGGTAGGATTTCTATATTTCTATATTTCTCTATGATGTGGGATGTCTCGGATTGTTTATTGTCTCGCTGTGGATGTGTCTCAAGATGTGAGAATTAGAGAAGCTTAAAAAAATACAAGATACTTGAGAAAGTTGTTGCATAAGTTGTAGGAATTGTTTAATATATACCAATGACAAACACTAAACAAATAACAAAAGGAGAAACTGTCATGATTATAGTAACAGGAAAAGTAAAACAAGCTCAAATGGACGTAATGATAGAGACTAATAAAATGTGTGAAGAGACTGGACGTCCCCCTATGTATGACCATAGCAAAGCTACAGTTGACTTAGGCTCTATTACTGAACAGTTCCTAAATGCTGTTAAAAAAGAAGAGCTTAAACTCAGTAAGGGCGAACAAGCTCTTGCTGAATTAGTCTCTACATATGGCACTCAGTTCCCTATGAAGTTAAATGGACAAGCCGTTGTAATTCGTATCAATGGTGCAAAGAGCTAGTTAACTCTCTCTTCTCTGACAGCCTCTTGTCTCGTGCAAGGGGCTGTCTTCCTCTTCTCTCTCGTCTCAAAAAAAATCTCGTCTCGCAAAAAAAATCGAGCCACGTTATAAACTTTCTGAGCGAAGCACCCTACTTTAGTTTTTTCAACTGAAACTAGTTTTTGCAACTAGGGATAGGGGGGTGGTGCAAACCATAATAAAGACTCACACACAATTTAGACCTATTTTTTTACTACTGTTATGTGTATCTCTAGAATATAGGGTACAACTCGAATATAGATATAGTCTTATTTGGCTCAAATTACCCTCATTTTGGAGGTTTTTTGTTTTCTTCGAGTATAAGTACCAATATGTTGTTTTTCACTACGTTTTCGGAGTTCTACGAGCTCATATTTTTTGTGTGCCTCGCAATAGTTTTCTAGATTGTATTGTAATTTATAATAAATATGTTTGTTTCCAGTAATATCTTTAATTACAGTAAAGCTAAGTGGCGTTGCAGAAAGCAGCGTTAATAAGATTGTTACTACAAAGAATATTTTTTTCATGTGTTTGCCTTTTATTTAGTATTTCCAACTCTATAACTTACAAATAATAAATCTTAAAAACAAGAACCTTTTTTAGAATTTAGTATTTTTTTATATCAAGTATCTTTTATTCATATCCCAAAATATTTTTTGTAAAAAATTTTTTTCTTTTTGGATATTACGTAGTAATATCTTTTTTCTTTAGTTAAGAATAGTTAGTATATTTAAGAATAGTTAAGCCTCTAGCTATGTACAATATAAGGCTAAAACATTAGTTTGTCAAGTAAAATAATTAAAATAATTAAATACTTGGATAATATGTTATTTGGTTGTATATTATGTGTATGAAAAATTATGGAAAAAACGATGCACGTGACTATTGTGCAAACTGGAACAGTGGTAAATGCCTTGGCTGCATGATGCGTACTGACGGTGATGTTTTAAAGATTCGTGTCGATTCAAAACTTGAAGGCAAAGATTGTATAATCAATCAAGGGTGTGATTACTTTGACATGGTAGTTGTACCTTCAATTCCTAAATAGAGAGAAAATATGAAAGACATAGAAGTAATAGACTACATAGAAACAAAGTATCCTGAGATGGCAAAAAGATTTAAAGAGATACTAGATGAAGAGTACAAACTCTTTTGTCGAAAGCAGCATGATTACGGAAGTGACAACATAACTCTAGGAGAAGATATTAGTACCGAAGAAGGTAGAATGGTTTCTCTTACAGCTTTAGTTGTTCGCATGAATGACAAGATTAATAGATTAAAAACTATTATAATTAAGAATAAGGGTCGTAACGCAGTTACAAAAGAAACATATATGGATGCATTTATTGATTTGTCTATATATGGAATTATAGCGCAGCTAGTAGCAGAAGACAAGTGGGGTTAATAAAAAAAACCAAGCTTAAGATAGAAGCTGCAATAATTAAAATACTACTTAAACTACTATTTAATCGGAAGTAATTATGAAATGGAAACAAGAAGAGCTTAGTGTCTTAAATCTGTATAGAGATGGAACAAAGACAATAGAGCAAATTAGAAGTTATTTAAAAAAATCTGGATACAAAAGAACTTATAAGTCTGTAGCTAGAAAACTTGAATCATTAAATATTAAAAAACCTTTAAGCAATTATAGTAACATTGATTTACCAAAGATATTAATTTTAGATATTGAAACTACACCTATGGGTGTATGGACTTGGAGTCTTGGAAAACAATATGTTGGTCATCATGCAATCATGAAAAATAAAAATGGAGCAATGATGGACTGGCATTTGTTAAGCTGGTCTGCTAAATGGTTGTATGATAGCGAAGTAATAAGTGATGTGCTAACACCTAGAGAAGCTAAAGCTAGAAATGATAAACGTATAATGAAGTCTGTTTGGAAGTTACTAAATGAAGCAGATATTATTATAGCTCATAATGGAGATAGGTTTGACCTTAGAAAAATAAATGCTAGATTTATAGCTAATGATATCAAAGCACCTTTACCTTTTAAAACTATAGATACATTAAAGCAAGCAAGAAGAGAGTTTGCCTTTTCTTCTCACAAGCAAGACTTTATAACTAAGTTTTTAAAACTAGAAGAAAAACTAGATACAGAGTTTCAACTATGGATTGACTGTATGAGTGGAAATCAAAAAGCTTTAGATAGAATGGAAGAGTACAATCGTGGAGATGTTGTAGGTCTTGAAGATATGTATCTTAAGCTAAGGCCTTATATGAAGTCTCATCCTAATATAGCTGTAATGATTGACGATGACTGCTGCACTGTTTGTGGAAGCAATCAATTAAAAGCTACTAAAAAGTTTTATTATACTGGAAGTAGTAGGTATAGATTATATTCATGTAATAGCTGTCATTCTCCTTATATTAGAAGCAAAAATAGTGAGAGTAATAAAGACATTGCAAAACGCTCTGTTTCAAGATAAACTTGACTTTTATATGTTTTTTGATTATATTATATTATGATAACTAGAAAAATAAATAAAATTAATCATCCGATATATAGTAGTATAGATGAGTTTCGAAAGGATAACCCTAATCTATTATTAGTTAATAACTGGAGAGAAGGAACGGAAGGCAGTTGGATAGTTTCAGATGACGGACAAGTTTGTGAGGTTTTGAAACGTGGAGCAATGTCCAAAAGAGCAGGTAGTAAACAAAAAAACTATTACATTAGGGTTCCTCTCGGAACATTTATTTGTGGTGATAAAATTAAAATGGAAGGTAAGCCTAGAAGAAACCTTTATTCTTTTGGCTTGACTGACACTAGTGTCTACGAACATAAGGTCGAGAAGAAAAAGACCACACAAAGAGAATTTCTTTTTGCTCAATATGTAGCAAAGGGAGAAGATGTAGTAGAGGCTTTTGTAAAAGCATTTCCAACGAATAATAAATCGTACGCTGAAGGTCAAGCCAAAATATTAATGAAGGCTAAAAGGATTCAAAACATGATTAGAGAAGAAATAGATAAAGTATTAAGTGACGCAGATATAACTCCACTATATCTTTTAGAGCAGATGAGAGATATTGTTGACAAAGGAGATTCCAACGATAGAGATAAGATACAAGCTTTAAAAACATTAATGCAGATTAGCGGCATGATGGATACAGAAAAGAAAACAGAGTCTGTTGCAGTCTTTCAAGGTTTTACAAAAGAACAATTAGATGCCATAGGGGGTGGTAATGTCAAGGAACTTGCTTCGGTTGAAAGAGAGATTGAAAACTAAGAACTGTCATTTTTGTCATACAAAATTAATGATTGATGGTATAGTTATTCACGATATTGATATTAATCAATACTTTGCTCAATGTGTTCATTGTATGACTGTTTACAATTATGATTTTAGTATAGAACATCTAGGGGTGCCTAGACAAATTGGATTATCCTAATGAATAAAGAAAAAAATAAAATAGCTGTTTATGGAACACTTAGAAGAGGTGAAGGCAAATTAGGTAGAATAGAGAATACATCTTTAGTGTATCCAGGTCATCAAACATTTCCAGCAATAATACAAAACTCTAAAGGTAAAGGAACTGTAGTTGAGGTTAGAGACATCACAGAAGAACAGTTAATGAGATACGATATGTATGAAGGTATTTCATCTGGTCTATACAAAAGAGTACAAACAACCGTTGATATGGAAGATGGAACAAAAGAAAATGCATGGGTTTATGTAGCTGGAGATGAAATGATGCAAAGAAGTAGTTCTTTTAAAGTAATTCAAAGTGGAGATTGGTACGATAGATAATTTTAATATAAACTCAAGCGGTCAAAAAGAAAAAGACCGAGTACTTAGTATAGTTGCAAATGATTTAATTGCATTTGGTCAGTTGTTTTTACCAGATGATTTTATGAAGTCATCTCCAGCTCCATTTCATTACGAGGTAGGTAAAAAGCTTTTAGACCCAAAATCAAGAAAAATGTGTATTGTACTTCCTCGTGGTCATTCTAAGTCTACAATGGCTAAAGCAGCACTGTTGCATAAAATATATTTTAATCCACAAGGAAAGAAAGAATTTGCAGCTTGGGTATCTGAAGAACAAGGTCAGGCTGTAGACCATTTAAAATATATTAAAAACCATATGGAATATAACAATGCATTAAATTATTATTTTGGAGATATGGTTGGTGACAAGTGGACTGAAAAAGAAATAACTACTAGTAGGGGTGATAGAATTATAGCAAAGGGTACTAGCCAAAGATTACGTGGTAGGTCTGAGCTTGGTACTAGGTATACAAAAATTATTCTTGATGACTTTGAATCAGAATTAAATACAAAAACTCCAGACAGAAGACGTGAAATAAAAGAATGGTTAATGTCTACTGTCTACCCTTCTTTAGAAGAATCAAAAGGCAACGAGGGCTCTATCTGGTTAATTGGCACTATCGTACATTACGATTCAGCATTACAGGCTATATATGATGGATACCTCGAAGCTAAAGATAAAAAAGAAGAGTACACTTGGGATGTTGTATTTCATAGAGTATTAGAAGACGGTAAACCTCTTTGGGAATCTTATTTTAATAAAAAGAAAATAAATCAAATACGAAGAGATTATGAAAATGTAGGACAACTACATAAGTTTGCTCAAGAGTATATGAATGATGCTAGGGATTTAGCAACTGCTAAGTTTAAAATAGATAAAATACAACGCCATGATTATGAATTAGTTAGTAATTCAAATCAATGTTATTTAAAAACTGGTGATGAGGTAATACCTGTAAATGTTTATATGGGGGTAGACCTAGCTTATGAGTCAAATGCTCACAACGATTATCAGGTAATTATGGTTACTGCAGTTGATAGCGATAAGAACTTTTATGTGATTGATTATTACCATGAACATTTACCTCTTTACGAGATGCCACAAAAGATTTTTGAACTAGCTAAACTTTACTCTCCTATAAGGAGAGTAAATGTAGAGCACGTTGGAGCACAAGGAATAATCAAAGATTCTGTTAATCAAATCAGTGGTTATGATAGAAAAATGGCTCCTGGAATAGCTAGAGGGGTAAGGCCTCCACAGGGAATAAAAAAAGAAGATAGAATAGAATCATCGTTATGTCCTATCGTAAACCGTGGTAAACTTTATATAAAAAAAAATCATCAAGAACTTGTAGATGAAATGTTTCACTTTCCAAAAGGAAAGCACGATGACCTACTAGATGGTCTTTGGTATTCAATAACAAATGCCAGAGCTCCTCTTAGTAAAAGCTTTGATGCTGCTAATTTTCATTTAGAAGATAGTGAAGATAAAAAAAGTAAAAAGAAGTCTTCAATCAGAAGTTGGATTACAGGACAAAGAATTTAAAAAAACACTTGACTTTTTAGGTGTTTTTCGTTATATTATATAGTATATATATTAAAGGAGTTTAACTATTAACTACGTAGAAACTTTTGCAGAGAACGACGAAGCTCAAAAGAATAGAGATTTATGGAGAAGGTGGAGAGACGCAAGGTCTGATTGGGAAGTAGAAGCACGAGATGCTATTGACTTTTCTTTAGGAAATCACTATTCTTCAGAAGAGTCAGATATGCTTCAATCAGTGGGGCAAGGTGATTTTATTATTGACAGAGTTTACGCTGCTGTTGATAAATTAAAATCTCTTCTTACTTCTCGCAACCCAAAATTCTCAGCAGTAGCTAGAGAAGATTCTGATTACAAACTTGCTAATGTTTGGAGAACAATGCTAGAATATGTTTGGGATATATCAGATTGTAATACTCATTTTAAACAAGTAGTACACGATTACTCCGTAGCTGGTCTAGGATATTTTTACGTATACCTTGACCCAGAAGCTGATTATGGTAGAGGTGATGTTAAGATTACACACATAAATCCCTTTAGAATATATGTAGACCCAGCCTCAAGAGATAGATATTACGCAGATTCATCTGCTATGATTTTATCTACAATACTTACAAAAGACCAACTTCTTGGTCTATATCCACAGCTATCTGAAATGATTGATAGCATAGACTCATCTAGCGATGAAGAAGACTACCCATCATCAAAACGCAAAAACTCATCAGCATCATTTACTCCTGATGTCACAAAAGATTACGATAGGGGTGGGTATGAAAAGTATAGAATATTAGAGAGATTTGAAAAAATTAAAGTTCCTTTTTACAGAATATTTAATAGAGAAACACAAGAAGAAAAAATAGTTGACCTAGATACATTCCAAAGCATAGCTGAGGAAAATGGTCATCTTTTAGAATCGGGACTGGTGGAAGCTGTAGAAGTTCTGCAGACACGTATTCGCCATGTAGCTACAGTCGGTCAAGTTCTCCTTTATGAACAAGTTCTCAACACCGACGTTTATCCTATTGTACCAGTCCCAAATATTTGGACTAACACTCCATATCCAAAGTCTGATGTTACAAAAGTAAAAGACTCACAGAGATTAATTAATAAATTATTCTCATTAACATTGAGTCATGCTCAGGCTTCTGCTGGATTAAAGTTATTAGTACCTGAAGGAAGTGTGGATGATATAGGTCAGCTTGAGAGAGACTGGGCTAATCCAAATGCTGTTATAGAATACAATCCAGAGTTTGGAGAACCTCATTATCCAGCACCACAGCCACTAGCTTCTGAGTTTTATAATTTAATTTCTAGAGTAGAGTTTTATATAGATTTAAATTTTGGTATCTCAGAACTTATGCAAGGATTTAAGTCTGGTGCTCCAGACACAGTTAGAGGTACTTACTTATTACAAGAAATGGGAGAAAGTAGAGGTCGCTCAAAATTGAGAGACATCGAAGGAAGCTTGGATATACTTGGCAAAGTTGTTTATAACTTTGCTAAAGGACATTACAAGTTCAAAAAGACTTTTAGAATTGTGCAACCCAATAATGATATTACAGAGTTTACAATAAACAATAGAATGTATGATGACAAAACGAACGAACTAATGACTATTGAAAACGATATCACATTAGGACAGCACGATATTCGGATAATATCAGGCTCAACGCTACCATCAAATAGGATGGCTGAGTACAATATGTATTTAGATGCGTATAAGATGGGCTTGGTAGATGATGTCGAGGTTTTAAAGAAAACAGAAATCTACGACAAAGAAGGCGTATTGCAACGTAAAGGTGCTATGCAACAAATGCAAGGTTATATTAAACAACTAGAATCTGAGGTTAAAAAACTAAGTGGTGATTTACAGACTTCTGAGCGTGAAATGATTAACGCTAGAAAACAAACCATCACTCAGAAATTCAAGAGCAATCTTGATACAGCCCTTAATCAAATTAAGGACAAAGAAAGAAAAAATCTCAATAAGATGGAAAATATAATTGATAAAGCAGATTTACAATCCAGGTATGGAAGCAATGCAAGTGAAGGCACGGATACAGAAGAAGGCGTTGAAGGTTAACATTAAAAAGAGTCAAGTCTTGTCTGGGAATATCGAAAGGTAAAGTCCAATTAGGAACAAGAAGATTCGGAAAGGAAACATGGAAAACCAAACAACACAAGAGCAAAAAAGTAAAACTTATGAGGATAAGCTATCTGATGACCGAAAAGGTCTGGATATAACAATGCCAGACGTAGAGGTAGTTAGTAAAGAGATTCCAGTTGATAACAACATGGAAGCTCAAAGCCAAGGAATTGATAAAGTTCCTAGCGAAATTACAGCAGAAGGAAATGAAGAGCAAATTGAATATGCTACTGATTGGGAAAATGAAACTAGAAAATTTCAATCTATGTACGATAGACAAAAAGCTGAATATGATTCACTGCAAAAACAAGTTAATTCCTTAGAACCTTTACAACAATTACAATCTGTTTTAGAATCAAGACCTGATGTAGTTCAAGCGATTCAAGAAAAATTAGAAGGTAAGCCTGCTCAACAAAATAATGAGAGTTCATTAGCACCAGAAGGTATTGATGAAGCCTCTTTTGACCCTTGGGAAGCCTATTACAAACCTGATTCACCGTCGTATAAATTACGAGTTGGTCAGGAAAAAGCTTTGGTTCAGGAAGCTGTTTCAGAACAGATGTCTGGAATCCAAAGTCAGGTTGCTATGCAAAATCTGAAAAATGAATTGAGACAAAATGACGGTAGTACAGATGATAGAGAAATGGAATACTTTATTCAGTTTGCTACCAATCCAAGAGAACAACTAACTGTTTACGTTTTGATTAATGTGTACAGACAATATAAAAATAAAGATAACCCACAACCTATGGATTCTGAAAATTTAGAAGCTGTAAAAAATGTTCAATCAATGCCCAAGTCTGCTGGAGTTCTCCAAGGAGGAGACCCACAGAAAAAAAGCGAAATAGATGTTTCTTGGGATAGGATTTTAAAAGCAGGCAACGCTGGAAGATTACTCTAAAATAAAATAACGGAGAAAATAAAATGTCTGTTACAAAAGGAATAAAACTCTCTAGCAACGTCACAGCTGCGGCTACTGACGCTGGTATTGGTCAAGCTCCTGATAGAAGACGGTTATACGATTTTAGTGATAGAGTTGCTGAACTAGCTCCCGAAGAATCACCTTTTTTCGTATACCTCTCTCAAGTTGCAAAAACACCAACGGATGACTCTGTCTTCCGATACCTAGAGAATAGGTCAAAAATCAACATGACAACAAGGAACTTCTTAATGGCTGCTCAAGTCAATGGTGGTTCTGCTGTTGCTGCTAATAGCTCATACTCTTTTACGGTAGATGCTGATACAGCTACTGGAGGAGTTGCCTCTGGTGGTGCTGCAGTTGATTTTTTAATTAAAGGAATGGTATTTGTTGTTAATACAACGACTGGTGCTGAAACTGCAGGATATGCTCAGGTAATGGTAAGAGTAGAAACTGCACCTGAGTCTGGCTCAGCTAGCACTACCTTTACTGGTAGAGTTATTGATGTTTCAAACTCAAATGTTTCTGGTTATAATGTTATAGCTAATAACGACGTATGTCAAGTTATTGGTACTGCATTTGGCGAAGGAACTGCTTCACCAGATACATTCTCAACTGAAATCGAAGATGACTTTGGATTCACTCAAATCTTTAAAACATCTTGCGAACTATCAAACACAGCTATTGCAACACGTTACCGTGGATATGCAAATGAGTTTGAAAGAATTTGGGCAACCAAACTTCGTGAGCATAAAGTAGATATTGAGCGTGCTATGTTATTTGGACAAAAAGCTCGTAGTGGCGGAGTTCAATACACTGAAGGTCTAGTTGGACACATTGTAAAAAATGCTAACCCAACAACCGACAATAGCGCTTTTGCATATTCATCTGGAGCACCTTACTATCGCAGTGTAGCTCAATCTGAGTTAACATATGATAGATTGCTTTCTGACTTAGAAGTTATATTTGACCCAGCTCGTGGTGGTTCATCTGATAGATTAGTTCTAGCTTCATTACCTGTAATTACCTTCTTTAACAAGTTGGGTGATGGTGCGTTTATGGATGCATCTATGGGTTCTGCTTCTAATATGGTTAATCGCTATAACTTTGAAGAAAGACAGGGCGCTTTTGGTCATAAGATTATGACTATTGATACTGTTCATGGAACTATGCACTTAGTAAAAGAACCATTGTTCAGAGGTCTAGCTTCTGGATTTATGTTAATGGCTGATATGAGCAAACTACAATACCGCCCACTAGTTGGAAACGGTCTAAATAGAGATACTCATATTATCACTAACGTACAGAATTCAGACGAAGACTTACGTAAAGATATGGTTATAACCGAAGCTGGTCTTGAAATAACACTTCCTGAGTGTCACGCACTCTACGAAGTAGAATCAGCTTAAGGAGGTTTAATATGTTAACTGATTATCTAAATGAAAATAGTGGCGCAAGTGATGTAGCTAAGAAGTGGGTTATTATCAACGAAGCTAAAACATTGACAGCACAAGATTCTGGTAAATGTTTTGGTGTCGAGCAAGATAGTGCCTACACAATTACCCTACCATTAGCAGCAGATGCTGGTGCTGGTTGGAATGCTAAGTTTGTTGTAAGTCAAGTTGCAGCAAATAAAGTAACGATTGCTAATAATACATCAGAAGATACTATTGTTGGTATGACAGTTGGAGCAGATGGCGGTGCTGGAAGCTCAGCTGAATCAGCAGTAGATGAGATTGGAATTATTAGTGGTGCACAACTTGGTGATACAGTAGAGCTAGTTTGCGATGGTACTTATTACTATGCAAAAGCTACTGCTCATGATGTAGCACATATCACTATCTCATAATCCGAATAAATAAGGATTGACAGTTTTGGATACTGTGGGGCTATTCGTACAAAGGTTTAGCCCCAAACATCCTAAAAATTTTTAAATTAAGGAAAAAAAATGGCTGATTATAATTCATCAAATACAGATGTAAAAGTTTTTGTTCACCCTGCTAAACCAGGAAGCAAATCTAATTCTGCTGGAGACATATCTAAAGATGTATATGATTATATTGTTAGTTTAGATTCTACTAATAATGCAATTATATCGATATCACATTGCCCTATGAATGGTGAGAGGGTAATGACAATGGTAGTTTCTGGTTCATAATGAACTGTCAACATTGTAATAAGCCAAATAAAGAGAATTGGTTCTATTGCAGAGGTTGTGGTAAAAGAGCGTCTGCTCCAAAATTTACTACAAACTCTTGGATGAGAACTGACAGAGGGGCGAGAACCGATGTAGAATTTAACACTATCGGTATGGAGGAAAGTGTTAATAAAATGAGAAACCAAGCCTGGGGTATGAATGAGTAGATTTGGAAAAGGGCTAAAAACTGTTTCTAGTGCAAGTTGCACTGGAGGAAAGAATAAGTCAAATGATTACAAAAAGAAAAAAGGAAAAAAGTAAAAAAGTAAAGCAAAAGCAAAAAGATATTAATAAATGGCTTTTAAGGATAGAGTTGAAGCAATAACAAAATTAACGATTGACACTGGTCAACCTGTTACTCAGAATCAGTTAGATGAATTACTAACTGAAGGTAGGCGTGAGGTAACAAACGCTATGCCTATGAGTATTAAAATGTCTAGACACGGTCATACGGTATCAAGCTTTACAAGTACAGCTGTTGGTTCTGAGTCTGCTAACCATGAAAGTGGAGAAGTTCTTTGGGTGACTAGAAACGATGGAACGATAGACCAGCCTTGTAGGAAAATTTCTAGAAGATTAGCTGCGAGAGCAACTGATAGCTCAGAAATGTTTGCAGCTACAGTTAATGACCCAGTTTGGTATACTAATGGCAATCAAGTTAATGCCTTACCAGCATCTGGAAGTTGTAAGTATGCAGTTCTACAATTTAATACTGTATCAAACAGTGATAGTGCTATAACAGAATTTCCAGATGACTATGAATATTTAGTTGTTCTGTATGCTGCTATTAAATCTTTACAGGCAGCTATGGCAGATAAGTCTAGCTCTTTACCTGAAGATATTTCATTACCAGCAATACCAACTTTAACAGGTATAGCTACTGTTAGCTATACTAATGCAAGCAACGAAGATGCTTTAGTAGACGTTATTACAGTTCCTGCTAAAATAGATGTTAGCTCAAATGCTCCTAATTTTAATAAACCTAGCGTAGCGACTTCTATTGGTCAAGCTACAACAGCGTTAGAAAATGAAGATATCGAGTTAATGGGTTCAGCAGTTCAAAAAATTCAATCTGAGCTTGCAACTGTTAATGCTAATTTTGCAAACGAACAAGCAGAATTTAACAAAGAAAGCTCTATATATCAAATGGAGTTTCAAGAAGAAGTTACTAGGGTAAACCAAGAATTACAAGCTGAAATAGAAAAATTTAGAGCTAGACTTTCTGTTTCTCAGTCTAACAAACAACAAGACCAGGCTTTAAATATTCAAAACGCTATAAAACAAATGGAAGCTATTATTTCAGATAATAGCAACAAGCTTCAAAAATTTGGAGCTGACCTACAGCGCTATCAAGCTTTAGTGTCCGCTGAGGTTCAAAATTTTAATTTAAAGTTGCAAAAACAAACTACTGACTATCAATGGTTTGTCAGTCAACGTCAACAATTACAAGCTGATTACGATAAGGGTATTCAGATTATGAGAGGTACTTAAAATGGCAGATAAAGCTTCAGGAAACACATCTTCCTCAATTTTTTTAGATGAAATAAAATCTTCTATGTCTGGAATACTAGACTACGAACCAAAAGATGCAAATGATAAATGGGTATTTGCTGAAGTTTCAGTAACAAATGGAGCTAGTACAGATTTATTAAATACAGGTGATTCATATCTTGGTTCATCAACTCAAGTAGCAACTGGTGATTCTGTTAAATGGATTTGTATTAAAAATTTATCTAGTACTGCTACTGAGGGAGTTGCTATAGATTTAATAACTGGTACAGCTGCTTTTGATTTAAAAGGTGTAAATATAGTTGGTGCTGGAGAAATGATTATTTTAAAACCTCAAAATACAACAGTAGCTGATTTACACGCTAGGTCTTGTACTATGGATGGAACTTATGGGTATTCTACTGCGCAAGGAAGTGCAACAGTAGTAGTTCAAGTAGCTGCAATACTGGATGACGCATAATGGCTTTAACCCCAACAACCCTAAATACTACTCCAGCTTGGACTCCAGTAACTTTAAATACTACTCCAGCTTGGACTGGTGTTACTTTGCCTACTACTCCATCTTGGACAATTGTGGTAATTTAAAGGATTAAAAATGGCTGTACATAAACTAACTATTAAAGAAATTTTATCTAGAGTAAGAGAGGTTTTTCCTAATGCTCCACAAACTTATATGATTAGCTTGATTAACGAAGCGTTGGTTGAAGCTGGAAGATACAATACTAAAGTAGAGTATGCAAAAACTACTACAGTTGCAGACCAGCAATGGTACGCAATTGGTGATGAAAGTGGAGCAGATATTAACAAAGTATATCGAGTTGATTTTATGGACTCAAGCGGTGATTACGTTAAAATACCTAGATTATTAAACAATGAAATACAAACAATGGATATAGACTAGTGGCTAGCAGTTACAATAATCCAGAAGATTTTATTGCTTGGTTTATTAAAGGAGATAACCTGGCAATTGTTACCACTAATGGGAGTGATGAGGGTACAGTTCACCATAGATTAGGTGATTATAAACCTATTGATGAGGCTGTTACTAATGGAGTTTTGGTTCACTATTATGCAGAGCCAAATGCTGCTTCTGGAGCACCTGGAGCAACTGGTATAGATGCAAGTCCAGACTTAGATAATACTATGCACTCATCATTAGTTGATTATGTAAAATTTAGATTATACCAAGATAAAGCTGGTACATCACCAGATGGAAATATATCTTCAATTGCAATGGCTATGGCTAAGAACCATGAGAATAAATGGAACGAAGCTATAAGAAGATTTGGTATGAAAAAACGGGATAAGACTGGCGGCCCAAGAAGAATTATGCCAGCAGATTTAAGATAGCCCTAGAGGCGGTGGTGGAGGTTTAGGAGTATAATATGGCATTTCCAGAATTTCAAACAAAAGAAGTTTTAAACAAAGTTTTAAACACGGATAAAGATGCGTTAAAAGTAGATATAGATAACGTCACCCTTACAACAGAGGGTGGAGATGTAAGCGTAGAAGTTGATTTAGACAATTCAACAGACGATGTTCTTGTTTATGGTAATGATGGTTCAGCAAATAGAAAATTAACAACAGATTCAAGTGGTCATTTACAAGTAGATGTTCTTACTACTCCAACCGTAACAATATCAGACGGTGGAGGTACAATTAGCATAGACGATGGTGGTGGTAATATTTCTATTGATGACGGTGGAAATTCAATAACAGTTGATGGAACAGTAACTATATCGGATGGTGGTGGAACTATAAGTATAGATGATGGCAGTGGAGTTATAACTGTTGATGGAGACGTTACAGCTACTACTCCTGTTGACTCATTTACTGGTGCAAGTTTTGCTAGTAGTAGTACTACCTATGCTGATGTCAGCGGTGCGGACTTACAAACTACAACGCAAGGTTTGTTTAGTTATATTATAGATGTACCTGGAAGTTCTTCAGCAACTGTAGTATGTAAAGTTCAAGTGTCTAACGATAACAACGCTTGGATTGATGCTGAAACACCTGAGGTAACCGTAGCTGTTAATTCAAAAGGTCAAATATCAGGAACTTCGTTTTTTAAATATACTAAAATTCAAGCTAAAGCTGGTTCAGCTGCAAATGCAGTAGCCACCATACATGGACACGCTAAATAATGCTTGGTGCAATAAAATTATTATCAAGAATTTCAAAGAAATGGAACTTCTTGAGAGCAAGTTACGATTCAACAAATCACAGATGGGAAAGTATTAAATAAATATGGCAACACTCAAAGGAACAACAATATCAGAAACTTATCCACTTCTACTTAAGGTAGAGTCTAGTGGAGTTGATGGAACCTTAAGAAACATTGAAGATGGTGATGGAACTGCATCTGCATTAAAAATAAGCAGCGGTGCTATACAAGTAGATAATATAAAAGTAGATGGTAACGCAATTACATCAACAGATAGCAATGGTAATATAGATTTAACACCAAATGGTAGTGGTGAAGTAAATATATCTAAAGTAGATATTGACTCTGGTACTATCAATGGAACTACTATTACATCAAGCGTAGATATTGTTATTGATACAGCAGGCAAAGGTTTAGCTGATGAAGCTGGTAATAATATTTTAGAACGCACAGCAGGTGGATACATAACCATTGGTGATAGTGCTTGGAATGAAGTCAGATTAAACACTACTGGCTCAACTGATTTTGTGTTAGATAATTCTGGTCGCATTGGAATTGGTACAACAAGTCCAAGTGCAAAATTAGATATTAGTGGTGATACTTCTTCTTGGGCTGGAATGGCTAAAATTTATCTTACAGATGTTAATTCTAATTCAAGTAGTAGAAATTGGTCTATTGGTAATGGTGGTACTGCTTATGGAGCATTATCTTTTATTGTATCAAATGCAGAAGATGGCGTACCAGCAGATTCAACTGGAACTGCTGTTATGTCTATGGATGGTGTTAATAAGCTTGTTGGTATAGGAACTACAAGTCCAAGCTCATATAACTCAAATACAAACAATTTAGTTATTAGAGATTCTGGAAGTGGTGGTATTACTATTTCAACTGGAGCTTCAAATACAGGGTATTTAGCTTTTAACGATGGCGAAGATACAACTATTGAAGGATTGATTGCTTATAATCAGTCTAATGATAGTATGTCATTTAGAACAGCAGGTACAGATAATAGATTAGTTATAGACAGCTCTGGCAACGTAGGTTTTGGAGACACTTCACCTTTAACTGCATTAACAAACTTTGGTTCTGCTTCAAGAGGTTTATCTATTAGGAACGGACAACCTACAATAGCATTAACAGATACAGATACAGGCAGTGGTGCTCTTTACATAGCTAATGGTGGAGGTATATCTTACTTCCAAAATACTGTTAGTGGTTCAACAATGAGATTTTATGTTGAAAGCATACAAGCACTAACTATTGAAAATGATGGTGTTTTAAAATCAACTGATGGTATAGAGTTTACAGGTTCTGCTCTTGGTGGTAGCCAAACAGGAATATCATCAAGTGGTAGTGGTGGTGATTTGAGAATGTTTCATAATGGTACACAATTAGCAACTTTAAGTCAATATGGTCTTGGTATAAATTGTAGTAATGCAGGGGAATTATCAACAAGTGGCACAGGCCAAAGGTATCTATCTGTTGATGGGGGTAGTAATGGTGGTGTAGTTGAATTAAGAACTTCACAAAATGGCGATGACTATTTTATAGGGGCTATTGATTGGGTAAATGCAGCTAATGGTGATAGTTCAAATAATGATGCTGATGGAAGATTAGTATGTGCTATTAGGTCTTACACTGAAACATCTGATAGCAATTCAAGTGATGATTCTGGTGGGCATATGATGTTTTATACAAAACCAGAAGCTGGAAGCCTTGCTGAAAGAATGCGTATTGCATCTGATGGAACAGTTCGAGGTGGAGACGACCCAAGTTTAAGTGCATCTCAAGATTTATCTGCACAAGGTAATAAATTATTTTGGTCATTTGGTAGTGCTTTTGGTAATATAGGTTTAGCTTTAAATTGTGGAGCATATACAAGTTCATACGATTTGCAAAGATTTTATAATGGAAATGGACAGGTAGGAGCAATTACTACAAGTGGAAGTGGCACATCTTTTACTACTTCATCTGATTATAGATTAAAAGAAAACGAAGTTTTAATATCTGATGGATTAACAAGGTTAAATCAACTAAAGCCTTACAGGTTTAATTTTAAAGCAGATAAAGACACAACTGTTGATGGTTTTTTTGCACACGAAGTTTCAGATATAGTACCAGAAGCAATAATTGGAGAAAAAGATGCAGTTGATGATGATGGCAATATTGTATCGCAAGGCATTGACCAATCAAAACTTGTACCTTTACTTGTTAAAGCTCTTCAAGAAGCAGACGATAAGATTGATGCACTAACAGCAAGGATAGAAGCACTTGAAGCGTAAATTAAGCCAATTTGCTGACGCAAGTAAAATACTAAACGCTATGGTAATACTTGGTTTTGCAATAGCATTTATGGTAAGCATCTTTAGTTGTCAAGATTACCACATAGGTAAGACACGAGAAGAATTAGCTCAAGAAATGTTTGAGTTAGATAGCTTGATGAGAAAAGTAATTTGGAAAGCAGACAGCTTGGGTATTTATAATAAACTTTATATAGACGCTCAAAGGATTAACAATGGCTCTAATTAGGATTTTATTTATTTTACTTGTATGGCTTATTCTTATGTCAGGTTGTAGTAATATGCCCAATGACATTATGCTTGTAGATACTAACGGAACAAAGCACTTTCATACATTACAAAGAGTAACCAATGTTGGTGAGAATATAAGGTTTTGCGAACTTCACGATACGTGGGAATATGTGAGTAAAAAATGACTAAACCAATAGGACAAGATTCAAGTTTAAACATATCACTTCCTATGCTTTTTCAAGCAGTAGCAGTAATTGGTGCAATGGTTTGGGGATATGGTGAGTTAAATGGTCGCATATCATTCCTTGAGTATCAAGTAAAGATAAACGAAGAGCATATAGAAGCTATTGAAGAAGATGCTAAAGAAAGTCAAAACGCTGAGATACCAGCAGACATAAGGCAGAATGAAAAGATTACAGTTCTTGAAAAAGAAGTAGAAAGACTAAGAAGTGGCAAACGCAATTAATACAGACAGCACTATTAGTTTAAGTGTAGCTATGTTAATAAAAGTAGGCTTTTTAATTATGGTGGTTACTGGCTCTTGGTATCAAGCTCAAATGCAATTTGCAGAACATCAAAGAAAAATTGAAGATTTACAAAATAAAGTTACTGTGTTAACTGCTAGTGTGGAAGGCATGGAATCGCAACATATACAGAAACTTGAAGAAGAAAACAAAACCTTAATGCAAAAATTAGGGTTAAAAAGATAAGGAAATATAATGGCTAATAAAGAAAATAAAAAAGAAAATGCCCCAATGTTAAACCTTGATGGGAAAGAATACAATATTGATTCTATGACTGACGACCAAAAAGTTATGGTTAATCATATTGCAGACCTAAATAGAAAGATTGATACAACAACATTTAATCTTCAGCAGTTGCAATTTGGAAGGCAGTCTTTTATTGATGCGCTTAAAAATGCTTTAACTGAAGAGAAAGAAGAAGAAAATGGAAACTAGAATTAACACGATTGATAGAACGATAAGTGAAGATGGATTGTCTGACGTTTGTAAAACAGTTCACTATTCGTTTATTAAAAATAAAACAGTAGGCGAAGGCGATGATGCTAAAACTTATTCTGCATCAAACATTGGTACTGTAGGTTTAGATGCGCCTGACTCTGAAAACTTCACAGCTTATGCCGATATTACAGAAGAAGATGCGCAAGGATGGGTAGAAGCTAAAATCGGTGCAGATAGACTTGCAGAAATTGAAGCGAGCTTAGATGCACAAATCGCAGAACAAGAAACACCAACAAAAGCAACAGGAAAACCTTGGTAGTATGGCGAAGAATCTTAAAAATGTAAACCTTAATGGATTAAGTGCAATGCAGAAAAAACAAATGCAGAAACATAAAGTTCATCACACCAAGAAACATCTATCTATGATGGCTTCTGAAATGAGAAAAGGTAAAACTTTTAAGCAATCACATAACAAAGCGCAGAAAGCAGTTGGCAAGTAATGGTTGAAACGTACGCTGAATACGGTGCTATTGGAGTTATTGTATCATTATTTGTAATGATGATAGTAAATCTTATGAAGAGCCAAAGAACTCAGAATGAAGATTTAGATGTAATACGTCAAGAAATAACTAAGATAGAATCTACTGTAGAGAATGTTGAGGGAATAACAATCAAGTTAATAGAGAGATGGAACAAGTCAGACGATACAAGTGCTCGACATAGAGAAGATATCGTAAGAGAATTAAATGATGTAACCGATGATTTAGCGTACCTTAAGGGGCGTATTAATGGAAAGGCTAGTTGATAAATGATAGATTCAACTAAAGCAGTAGTTAATGGTATGGTTGGAGTAGGGGTTTGGTGGACTAATCTGCCAATGTTACTGCAAATGGCTGTTTCTATTGCAACTTTAGTATATTTAATAGTTAAAACAAATAATGAAATTAGGAGAAGATAATGGGTTTAAAAGAAATGTTAGTAGCTGCGGCTGAAACTCAAGCAGATTCAATTAAAAAACAAATGGTTGACCAGCTTACTTCAGACGAAATGGCTAAGACAATCGCTACAAAAATTAATGAGAAGATTGATATTCCATTTGTAAGCGAAGATAAAGAACAAATCTTTTTTGAGAAGTGTGTTGACGTTGTTACTGACTTAGTAGAAGGTTTAATTAAGGGTAAGTAATGCCAAGATTTAGTAGAAATAGCAAACACAAACTATATACTTGCGATGAGAGACTGGTTGGATTGTTTGAAGAAGTTGTTAAGGGTTTTGATTGTACAGTATTAGAAGGACATAGAGGACAAAAGGCTCAAGATGAAGCATATGATAAAGGAAATAGCAAAGTTAAGTTCCCAAATGGGAAGCATAATAAAAGTCCCAGTAATGCTGTTGATGTTGCTCCTTATCCTATTGACTGGCATGATAGGGATAGGTTTCATTACTTTGGCGGCTATGTTCTTGGAATTGCTAAACAGATGGGACTCAAGATAAGATGGGGTGGCGACTGGGATATGGACACCCAAACCAAAGACAACAACTTTGATGATTTAGTGCATTTTGAAATAAAGGAATAATGCCTAAACAGTTTAAAACATATACACGTTTTGATGGTGGTCTTAACACTAAGACTAACTCACGCTCTATTGCAGATAACGAACTAGCTCAAGCTAATAATGTTATTGTAGATGAGTTTGGTATAGTTAAGTCCTGTGGTAAAGCCACTGCTAATACAAGTAATTATTCTGCTAGAACTATTGATGCTTCTGTAGCTGGGTATGGATTGTTTCAAACTAAGTTTGATTACAACGCTAGTGGAAATACTCCAACAGTTGCTACTTTTTTAGCAGATACAGATGCTACTTCTGATACAAGAATAGATGTTTTTTTCTCTGGAGGTTCTTGGTCTGAAGCTATAGATATGGGTTCAAATACAGGTGGACAAATAATATATCACGTTGCTGATGGTGGAGTAAGAATTTGCGATACAAAAATAACTAACACAGGTAACGCTATAAAGCACTATTGTTACATAGAAAGAGGTGGAGGTTGGTCTGGACTTACTCCAGGTGGAAGTGCATACCCTACTGGGTTTCAAGTTACCGATGTTAAATTAACTAAGCCAACAGCTGGTATAGCTAGTAAAGATATTTATTTTAACGGTGTTAATTCTAGTGGCAACTCACTTATTTTAAACTCAGATACGTCTACCGTTTTTGAGGCAGCTTCAATCGGAACAGAATTAAATGGAACTGATTTTACAGATGCAACCTGTGATGTAGAAGCTGGAGACCCTAATATTGACATGGATAGCACGGCTTTGATTAAAGTAGGAATGAAAGTTACTGGGACTGGAATACCAGCCAGCTCTTACGTTAAGTCAATTACAAATGCAACAACATTTGTTTTGAACGTAAATGCAACAGCTACAAATGACAATCAAACTTTAACATTTGGAGGTGGTCAGTATTTTGCAATAAATAACAATACAAAGGGTTCTGCTGGTTCTGAATTTGATGTTATAATAAGCAGGACAGATGACGATACAGTTGCTACTTCAGCTGGTGGTGCTACTTGGGCTACAGATACACACACTTGGACTTTATATCCTCCTTCTGGTAAAGGATGGAATTTGGATATAAACACAAATAGCAGTGGTGGCTCTTGGATTGCTGGAGAATATGAATTTGCTAGCACTTTTGTGTATGACAATACTCAGGAATCACTTCCTTTTGAAATGGCTGGAACTGTAGTCATTTCAGCTAATGACAGTTTAACTTGTAGTGTTATGGCAACTGAGTTCTTTGGAGCTGACCATAATGGTAACAGCAGATTTCCAGGTAGAGTTACTGGTGGAAGGATTTACAGTAGGATATCTGGTAGTGATGATGAGTGGGTATTGTTAGGTGATATTAATATATCTAGGGGTTGTAGACCTTCTTTTTCTGGAAGCTATGTAGCTTGGACAGCTGAATATTCAAACGCACCTTTTGTTATATCTAGGTTCACCAGCACATCTATTAATGCAGATACCTATGAGTCTATAAATGGATTCTCTCAAGATGAAAAATATATATCTCTTGGGCAAGATGCTGAAAACTATCAGACTAGCGTAGTAACAAACAGAAGAACATTTATTGCTAATGTAAAAAGATATGATGCAAACAATACTCTTCAGGTTAAATCAGATACAATAATGTATAGCGAAGTTAATAGGTTTGACACATACCCTTCTTTTAATTTTATTGATATCGGTGTTAACGATGGAGAAGAATTTATTAAGCTAGAAGCTTATGCTGATAGACTATTTGCTTACAAAGAAAAAACTCTTTACATAATAAATATTGGTGGTGGCTCAGATACGCAATGGTTTTTAGAGTCAGAGCATAAAAATATGGGAGTAGACTTTCACGCAGCTGTAGTTAAAACAGATTTTGGTTTAGCATGGGTAAATAAAAATGGTTTATTCTTTTATGATGGTTCACAGATAAGAAATTTGCAAACTAAAATATTAGAATCAGATTGGACAGGTTTTGTAAACAGTGATACAATGATAGGTTATCAGCCTACTCACAAACACTTAGTTATATTAAGAGATGCTGCTGCTTCTGGTAATACAAGTGGTGATGCTTATGTTTATAGTTTTATAACTAATAGCTTTACATTTATAGAAGATTTAGTTGATGACGCAATCAAAACAAACATTATTACAGATGCATATAACAATATGACATTTCAGTCTGGTTTGAGTAATTTATTTTCTTATGATGGAGAGCCAGACCCTATAGCTACATTTGACATAAAGTTAAAAAATGATGATTTTGATTTGCCAAATATAACAAAAAAGATTTATTCTGTTACGATTGAATATTTAACAAGCGCAGCTAATAACACTTCTGTTAAATGTGCTTATATAGATACATCTGGAGAACCTCAAACTGCTAACATAGGAAATCTTGACAGTACTGGCGGTAGCTACAAAGTTCAAAATATAACTGTTATTCCGATTATATCAGCATCTTCTTTTCAAATACAGCTAGACTTAGGAGGTACTTCTGAATCAAGAATAAACAACGTAGGTGTAGAATATAGACCAATTAGAAAGAGAATTACATAATGTCTATTGACAGAGAAAAAAGATTTTTATACAACTCTAAGGGAGTTAAAACTAAACTTCAAAGAGGTGTCCCTCCAGCTACATCTGGTAATGATGGAGAAGAGAGAGTAGTTAGAACAAGTAATGGTAAGGTTAGGCTTTATAGAAAAGAGCTAGGCGCATGGCATTACATAGAATTTACAAGGAGTTAATATGAATCCAGCACTTTTAGCAGCGCTTTCAGGTGGTATTAAAACTGCCTCAGCAGCAACTGGAAATATTTTAGACAGAATTCTTTCAAAAGAAAGAAGTGATATAAGAGAGTCTAAAAGAAGTTTACTTGAAAGTGAAAGAGAAGTAGAAGAAACACCTACCGACGTTAATCTTAGAAGGCTAATCGCTGGTGGAGCTGGTCTTCTTCTTGGTGGTGTTCCAGGAGCTTTTTTAGGAAGCTTAGTAGGGCAAACTACAGCAAAAGGAACAAGAAAACCAAAAGTTTCATATGATTCAAAACCAGGAATGTTTTATTCTGGAGCTAGAGAAGCAATATCTGATAGAGCTGAGGATGTAAATAGGTTTATAGAAAAAGCAAATGAATCGTTTGCAGCAACAGCTCTTGTTAGAAGCGCTCAGGATGCTTTTACAGCAAGTCAAGTTTTAAAAGCTTTTCCTGGTCTTGGTGCTTCTCCAGAGTTTATATCGGGAAAAATAACTGGAAAAGGAACTCCTTTTACTTTTAAAGATATGCTTAATTTTAAAGACAAACCAGCTTCGTTGTTAGAAATACCAGGTTTAGAAAAAATAAACGAAAGAAATTTTACAAAATACACAGATTTACTTGATGTTTTTGGTGGTAAACCGAATAGTGTGGTAGTGTCTAGATTCGGAGATAAAGTTAAAACTCGTATGTTTCCAGATAGATTGAAACTTCCTTCTCCTAGAACTGCAATATATGGAACTCAAGGTGATTTTAGTGGTAATCTAGAAGACTTAATAAGGAGCTTAAGATAATGAACGATGGAATGACATTTCAACAATTATTAGACAACCTAGGAGTATCTCAATACTCTGGAATGCTTGGAAGTCCTCAAGATATAGCACAAAACTTAGGGTTTTATGGAGACCAAGCCTCAGAATTTTCTAGATTTTTCCCGTCATTTGATAGAGAAACTTTTATGAAAGCAGCTCAATCTGGTCAAGAAGCAACATCTAGAAGACTTAACGAGCTAGCAGAATCTTTTCAATCTGGATTTAGCGGTTTATCACAACAATTAGGTCAAGCTACTCAACAATTAAGCGGAACAGAAGCTGAAATGGGAGGAAATCAAGCTACGTTTGGAGCTTCTTTAAAAGCACGAGAAAATCTTGCTGGTGAATCTAGTGCAAGTATAGCAGATTTGTTATCAAGAAGAGAAGCTGGATTGTTATCAATAGAAGAACAAGAACAAAGAGACCAGGCTAACTTGATAAGCATTATACAGCAATATGCTCAAAGTGGGTATAGAAGAGGCTCTGAATTATTTGCAAGAGACCCTGTAGATAATAGACCAGAAATGATTCCAACTGGAACTTTTAATACAGTTTCTAGAAATTTTGCTGGTGGTGGTAGTAAAATGTCAGGACTTATGGGAGACCCAACAAGACAAAGAGGGTTCATAGGCGATGAATTTGGAGCTATAAAACCAAGGAGGACTTATGGCTAACGGAACACAATTTGAAACAGCTATAGACAGACTTTTAAATGTAACATTACCTACTTTTTTAAATAACAGAATCCAGGAAAATAGAGCCCAAGAAGCTTTAGAGTACACTAGGCAAAGAGATGAGGCTTCTAGAATTGAAAGCAATAGAAGGTTTGATATACAGGTAGAACAAAGAGAAAATGAAATAGATAGAGTAGAGCAAAGGTATAGAGACCAAGAACAAGAAAGGCTTGAAGAAAGAGTAAGGTTAGAGCAAAAAGAACTTGAACGAGAAGTAGTTGAAAATGAAATACTTGAAGTCCAGGGTGTAGATAGCATAGCAAGTACAGAACAAGCAAAAGAATATTTAGAAAAAATAATTCCAACTATAACATCTTCAAAAGGAAAAGCTGTTGCTAGAAGATACATGGGTCAAATAGAGTCATTTCAAAACCAACCCGACTCTCCTTTAAAATTAATAGAAAATGTATTTAGCGAAAATACTATTGAAGAATTAAAATCTTTAAATAGTTGGAAAAAACCATTAACATTTACAACTATAAACGATTATCTTACTAGTATTAAAACTATAGACGCTTTAAAAGACGCGGAATCCTCTAGAAAATTTAAAAGAATAGGTTTTCAATTAGATAAAATAAATGCTTTTAGAAAACAATTACCAAAAGCTGAAAGAGATATAACCACAGGAAAACTATTGCCATCGTATTCCGAAGCTAACAAACAAGGCTCTGTTATAAACGCTCAAATAGAAAACGCTAATTCACAATTTAGAACTTTATTTGAAGAGTATGGAAAGATTGCTTCAGAAACTGTAAATGAAGGTAGTTTCTCTAATGATATGTTTAGAAAACCTGCAGTTGGAGATGAAGTTGGAATTGATGGTGTGGGTGGTATAGTAACAGTAGCTAGTGCTGCAGAAGCAAGTAAATTAGCAGATGGAGCAGTTTTTAAAATTGCAGGAGCTCCTGATTCATTTACTAAAAATGGAGATAATTTTATTCCCATGGGAGATGCAGATTTTGACTCTATAGTTAATCCACCTGCTCCACTTACTCCAGGAGTAGTGGAAGAAAGAATGGATTCTCCAGAAAAAACAGCTATAGATAGATTGGCTAGCGCTGGTGTTCTTGGAAGACCTGATGAAGAGTCGGCTTTAAGCTTCTTAAGAAGACTTCCAGGAGCAGAAAGAGAGTACGGAACTGGAAAAGGAGGAGGTTTGTCTATGGGTGGCTCTTCAAAAGAACAAGTAGTAGCTGTAGAAAATTTAAAAAGAAATACAGATATTATAATGAACTCATTAACAGATGCAAGAGGTGGGCAAGTTAGTCAGGGAGTTTTTGAGGATTCAGAGCAATATCAAATATTAAAACAAGAAAACAATACTAATCTTCAGAATTACATACAAAATGCATATGAGGCATATTTAGACGAAAGAACCAGTCCACAGGTTAGAGGTAGATTAAAAAAGTATTTACAACAAATGAAAGCTCTGTCTACAAAGCCAAGTATAGTTGCAAGAGCAACTCTTGGTAGAGGTGAAAATCTTAGACCTATAAGATTTACTGGTGGAGAAAGTATTTTTAACCAAGACACTATTGAATTATTAAGTGGAATAGAATTATAAACTAAGTAGAGAGAGTTTGCATGAACGGACAGCCTAAAAAATATTACAGCTTAGAGGATATAGATAAAATAACTAATTTCTATAAAACTCAACAATCTGAAATACCATTTGACACACCATATCCAGTAGAAGATATACAGACAGATAATCTAAAAGAATTGTCAGGTGTAAAAGAATCAGATATATTTGATTTTTTACCTAATGTTGTAAAAAAAGCTTACAATGAATCAATAACTGGAATGAGCCAACAGTTAATTACTGGAGAAAAAAGATTTAATTTAGACGCATATAATCCTGGAGTAACTGCTGATATTGGTGCTAGTATAATGTCTTTTTTTATGCCAGCAGATTTGATAGCAACTATAGCTGGTGCTGGTGTTGGTGGAGTAGCTGGAAAAGTAGCCGCTAAATCTGCTTTAGGTAAAGCAGCTAGCATGGGAACTAAAAGACTTTTAAGAAATGGAACCAAAAAAGAATTAGCTGAAAGCGTCATAAAGTCTGGAACAGAAAAGATTCTAACAGAAGCTGGTAGACAATCTGCTGGTTTTGGTGTATATACTGGTATAGCTAGTGCGCTAAAACAAAAAATAGATACAGACGAAGTTGATTATGGTGATGTATTTACAGACGCTGCTAAAGGTAGTTTATCTGCTGCTGTTGGTGGAGCTGTATTAGGTAGGGCTACAGCAAAAGGAACTGCTAAAGCCCTTGCGTACACTCAAGAAGCTGCTGCTTTTGGTACTGTTGACCCATTACTACAAGGAAGATTGCCAGACCCAATGGACTATGTTAGTTCTGTTGGATTTGCTCTTGGTTTATCAGGGGTTGCTGGAGCTCCTGGAGCAGTTAAAAAGCTTAATGCTTATAAAAAGAATTTTTTCTCAAAAGAAAGAATTGGTGAATTTGACAATCTATCTACTTTGGACAGGCAAAAACAAAACAATATTGCCAATATAAGAGCTGAAATAGAATGGGTGAACAGTAGAGGTTTGAAAAGATGGGATGCTGTATCACCAGACCCTCAAGACATATCATTTACAGATGTTAGTGTTATTAAAAGAAAAAATACTAAACGTGGAGATTCTTTTCAAATAATAGATAACAACACTCAAAAGATAAAAACTTTAACTAGAGATGCTTTTTTTAAGAAATACAAAGAGTCAGATAAGTCTAGAATAAAAACAGAAGCAGCTATATACGAAATAGGGGAAGAGTTAGATATAAATATTGATGGTGAATTAAGGGTGTTTACCAATGACAGGGCAAAGAAAGTATCTGATTTAAACGATAGAGATTTAAATAATTTTCATCAAATGTATTTTAAAAAATACAACCAATCTTTGTTTAGAAAACAATTTGCTGAATACTCGTCTGATATACCACAAACAGATTTTTTTGTTCACGTTTTTGGTAAAAAAGTAGCAGACCAACTAAGAGTATCTCATAAAACTTTTGCAGATAAAGGCTCTCAAGCAGTAGTAAAAACATTATTTGATGTTCAAGATGGCATATCTGGTTTTGAGGGTAAATCATTTGTAGATATTGGTAACTTAAAATCACTTATAAATAAAAACAAATTATCAAAAGAAAGAATATGGAAAGAGGCTAGCGGTAGAGAGACAGTTACAAATGTAAATAGAAAAGCAGTAGAGTCTATACAAAGATGGGCTAATGATAGGTTTGAATATGGTAGAAGTGGCGGAATAATACCAAAAGGTAAGATAGAATTTTACCTACCTAATATGCTTAAAGCTGAATTTAAAGAAGCTTTGTTTGACGACTATGCAAGAATAGAGAAAGAATCTTTTTTACATTTTGCAGATAAATTTAAGATTGATGAGCGGTCAGCAAAAGTTTTAAATAGAATGATAGAAAACAGAATCAGGACTAAACAAGTTAGCTCTGCTTTTGATGTGCTTATGCAAGACATTATTAGACAAAACAAAAAAGTTAATCGTAATTTTTCATATGCAGAAGCCTATTCTCTGTTTAGGCAAGACATAAGACCAAACAAAGTAAACCCTCACGGACAATTAGAAAACAAAAGAAGGTTTAATCTACCAGAAGAGCTGCTGGAAAAAGACCCAATAAAATTAATGGCTATTTATGATGCAAGACTAGGGAGAAGAGTAGAGCTATCAAAGGCTTTTGGTGCAGATAATGTAGGAATAACTAAAATGTTGTCAGAGATAGGAGATTTAAAAGAAAGGACAAGGCTGTCTACTTTAGTTGACCAAATTAGTGGATTTACTGAAGCTGATTTAAGCGCAAAAAGGTCTCCAGAAATTAGAAGATACGTTCAAAACTTAATGGGATTTGAAGCAATGACTAAGATAGCTGGTGGTGATGCTACGATAGCAAACGTATTTCAAACTTTAATATCTACCATGCCAGTATTAGGAATTACTAGGACAGCAAAGGGTGCTGCTCTTATGTTTAGTAAAGATTTTAGAGATAGGTTACCAACTGTTTATCAGGATTTTATTAGAGACGTAATTGGAGATGCTTCTACTACATCTCTTATGAGGAGAGCTACGGAAAAAGCATCTAAATACAGTGGATTTACTGGTATAAATAAATTTAATAACATGCTTTCATCTGCAACAGCTAAAATAGCAATAGATGATTATTCTAAAATGTATAAAAACAATCCTAATAGTATCAGAGGAAGGTATGCTAAGAATAAATTAAAAAGTTTATTTAATATAGACATAAAAAATATTCCAGATATAACAGAAGCTAAGATGACTTCAGCTATGGCTTACTTTGCAAGAAAAAGTCAACTACAAAGAGATTATTTAAGAGAACAAACTTGGCTAAGTAATCCAAATATAAGACCATTTTTATTATTTAAAAGTTTTGGTATAAAACAAGCTGGTTTTATTACAGAACAAATGACAAGAGAATTAAAAGAAGGAAATCCATTAATTATTGCTAGGTTAGCAATGGGTGGTATGGCTGGTGGATTTGCAATCAATTATGCTAAAAACATGGTAAGTCAAATTTTATCAGGAAGAGAGTTTGAACCAAAAGAAGATACTAAATTTAATGAATTTGTTCAAAGCATTGGTAGCGTTGGTGCTTTTGGAATGTTATCTGAGTTTATGGATGCTGAAGACTTAGCTAATCAAATTGAGTTTACCTTAAAACCTGTGTTTTATAGTGACTTAGAAAAAGCTATTGACGCAATGGGTGAATTTCAAAGGTCTGTAGATGAGTTTGGTTTTACACCTACTGCATTTAGAAGGTCTGTATATAAAGCATCTCCCATATTGGGAACAAATGTAAGGAGAATTTCTGAAAGGTTTATAGCTACAGAAGCTCAAAAAAGAAATGCACAGTCTAGTAGGAAAGGAAGAGTTAGAGTTGATGCTATTAAGCTTATGTCTGAAGGTAAATCTGATTTAGCTATCAGGAGAACTAGGCAATGGAATAAAAACAATCCTACTAACCCAATAACTTATGAAGATGTTAGTTATAAAGAAATATATAAGTATCTTATGAGAAAGCATATGAAGGTAAAAACAGAGGGTATGAATAGAGAAGAGTTAGAAGCTTATAAAAAGTTTATGGAACAGTAATGCCTAGAAAATTTAAACCAGTGAAGAAAACAAGGAAGGGAACTCCGTTAAAATACGTGAGGGGTTCAAAGAATCCATCATCTAGAGAGGCTGAGATACGCAGAACAAGAGAGTTGTATAGAATGGGAAA
>BCSF01000052.1_pt1 | contig 49834 bp, 34 predicted proteins | sample 1016431 | NCBI WGS metagenome assembly BCSF01 (sample SAMD00045685;SAMD00045686;SAMD00045687;SAMD00045688;SAMD00045689;SAMD00045690;SAMD00045691;SAMD00045692;SAMD00045684;SAMD00045690;SAMD00045691;SAMD00045692;SAMD00045684;SAMD00045685;SAMD00045686;SAMD00045687;SAMD00045688;SAMD00045689, study... | reverse complement strand
CGTGAGATGGTTTTAAGAGACAGGCTCCTGCCATACAGCAGTTGGGTTCCGCTAATTTCGAGATTGCTACAGCAGGACTACAATTTGCAAACGACCAATTTGTTAGCGCACAGCAAAAAGCAGCCGCAGCATCCGAAAAATTTGCTCAAACGATGGCAAAAGCAGAGAAAGCAGCAGAAGAGCAAGCAGCAAGAGCCGAGCAACAAGCAGCGCAGGCCGACGCCCAAGCTAAAGCCGCCAAGACTGCTGAAGACAAAAAAAGAGCAGAGGAGAAACGTCTACAGCAGGCGAAGACAGCAGACGTTACAGTTGGTGAAGGTGGAGTGGTGAATGTTGACGGAGAGAAAGTAAAACAGTATGCAACGGGCGGCATGGTATACGCAAGCCGTGGCATGTTTGTTCCTCGCGGTACAGACACAGTTCCAGCTATGCTCACGCCCGGAGAGTTTGTTGTAAATCGCGCTGCGGTACAAAGAGGCAATAACCTACAAGTATTAAAATCTATGAACGGAAACAGTGCGGCACCGGCTCCTGCTGCTGAAGGCATGTCAAACGGTGGAGTGGTATACAGAAGCAACGGCTCTAGAGGCCCAGAAACCGGCGGCGTGGATATGACCGCTGTGTTCAAAACGTTTGAATCTTCTGCTAAAGTGTTTAGTGACGCAGTAAACAAACTATCAGGATTTAAATTAAACGTACAACTAGACCCAACAAATGTAAATGTAAATCTTAATGGTGGAACATTCTTAAATCAAATGAAAGACAGTATTAAAGATGAATTACTTGCAATAGTTAGCGAAAGAATTAGAGGTGCAAGTTTTGACAACACCGGAGACTTTAACCTAGACCCAGTTGCACAAAGAATAGTATAAGGATATTAAGGATAAAAAATGAAATCTTGTGAAACAATTTCAGTTACGATGACCAGAGACGGCAGCGTTGGCACTGGCGGCGTTGGTGAAATAGATCTTGCTTATATCAGCATGGAGCAGGGCGCTTCCCAAGAATTAAATGGAAGAGGATATATACAACAATCTAAAGCCACCAGAGTATGTACATCTAAAAAATTAATTACAACTGCTATTGGCTCTGGCCCTCTGTATGATATAACGCTTGATGAAGCTATCGAGGACTATCACAGAATTAAGTTTGATGACCGTCCAGTAGAAGCCGTTATTGAATACGAGAGAAAAAACGATAAGCCAGACTTAAATAAAGATTTGATTGGTGGTGAGCAGTTTGCCTTTTCTCCATCTATGACAGATCCAAACTATAGTAAGTTTGACATTCCCGCTCCAGAGAAAAAGGGTAGATTCCTAAGAAGCCAGATTAGCGGCGATGGGTCCACGCTTGTTTTATTAAGAGAATTTGCTCAAGATCAAACATTTACAGATCAAGAATCACTTAGAGATACCAGAGTTACTGTATACAAGAGAAATGGAGATCAATGGATATTTCACTCCGACTTTAAAGTTGTCGGTGATTTTGCTACTATTCATGATTTCAGAAATGCTTATGGTAATGATTATCTAATTCCAACCCTTGCTATTAATAAAAACGGTGACTCCATAGCTGTTTGCGATTCGGTTTTCGAGATTGCGGACATGTCAAGAGGTTTTGTCTTTCTCTATAAACTAGATAGTGATGATGAATATTCATTGGTTTCTAGGGCTTTTGCTGAAAATAACGAATATCTTGGCGTTGACGTTTCACTAAGTGACGACGGCGATACGGTAGCTATATCAAACAGAACCTCATCGAGATGGCCTTATTTTCAAGGTAGTGTCGCTGTCTACAATTACACAGGTGATCTTGATCTAGAAAAAGTAGGCTCTACAATAAGAGCTTCTGTGTTTTCTGAGTATTACCGAGTAAATACTTTTGGAGAAAAAATACAACTTAGTGCAGACGGCCAGAGACTAGCGATAATAAGATTTCAGGGAAGTCGATTTTCTGAGACTTCCGATCCATTCTTAGAAATATACGACTACGAGTCTGGCGACTGGACACTGAAAAAATCTCTTGAACCTTCGTTTAAATTTGACCCCGGAGAAGAGGCGGCGTTTGGTTCAGATTTTGACAGCCCCGGATACCGTAAAGAACTCAGCACTCCCGGTTTTGATATTGCTTTAAGTGACGATGGTAGCGCTGTAGCTTTTGGCGCCATAGACCCGTATGTTGATCAAGCTGGTTCTGAGGCAAAATCCGGTAGAGTTGCTATTTTTGTTGAAACATCAGCAAATACTTGGTCATCTGAATATACTATAAATGCGGATTTCACAAATCCAAGGGATACTAGTTTTTCTCCGGTCGGTCTAGGTGGAATATTACAGTTTTCTGCTGATGCTACCAAGCTCATGGTGGCTGAGTTTAAATCTGTATCGGTTTATGATTATACTGATATTGGATATGGAAATTATAGTTGGATCAAAGAAGCTCAGGTTGATTCATTTCTTTGCCCTCCGATTACAGATAATGATAAAATAAACAGACCTTTTGATTACGATTTTCCAATTACAGATGCTTCTATAAGTGACGATGGAACCTATCTAGTAATCCTAAAAAATAATTTTTCATTACCATCACAAGAATATCAATTTCGCCCCGATCAACCTTCCCAACAAGCTGTTTATAAAATTGATTATTCAAAACCCTTAGCTCGTTTTGACAAGGATGCTCTTGGTAATTACATTAGCTGGAAAGATGGTAGCGTATCTTGTAAAGATTTAAAGTTTCAAAGTACTTTTGAGATAGATACTGATTCTCTGCGGGGCTACAGGTCTATAGATTCCCCTTACGATGCCGCCAGCAAAGGATCGTATATTTTTCAGTCAGATGCAAACATACAAGTTTCAAACAATATGTCTGTTTGCTTCTTTGTTAACGGCCCCGCTGCAAACCAAGGATCTAGTTTTGGCGGTAGAAGTTCAAATCATATTATCAGGATATACAACATAGCGGGAGATATGGCTGTAGGTCTAGATAATCAAGATAATGGTTTTGATAATAGGCTTTCTTTAACTTTTAAGCAATTTGCCGACAGCCAAAATAGGTATTTTGATTCTTTTGATAATTCAGCGTATTATGCTGACGGAGAACACGGTGGAGTTTATGAGATAAAGGCTGATAACAATTATGATTCTGATTGGCATCATTATTGTATAAGATCAGAGTCTGAGGCTTCTGATACAAACTTAAATATAATAAAAGCCTATGTAGATGGAGTTCTTATAGATCAAGAAACAATACAAAATATTCGAGCTAATGCAAGTAACCTCGGTGGATGCAAACTTACCCTCAATAGTCTTTCGACAGCGCTGCGTCCACTCGATGGAGAAGAAAATCAAACGTTTCGAGGAAACTTAACGCCTGCTTACGACGACATAAGGGTTTACAATAAAACTCTATCTGGAGGTGAAGTTAATCGTCTTGCTATCCACAGAGCCAAGGTTACAACAAACGACATATATTACTATGATTACTTAGACGAAATAGACGGAGTTATATCTTTAGAGTATAACAGATCAACATATAAAGACGTTCCTATTTCTTCTTTCTGTAAAGATCAGCCCGTTGCAGCACCTCCGGGTTTTGGGGGTTGTGATTATGGCACAGAGTGTGTGATAGATGCTAAGATAAAGTTCTGTTATGATTCTAATCTTCCAAACGTGCTACCTATCTTCGGCATGTCTGCTAGTGGTATAAGTGGCGTTGGGTTTGCCGAGACCAATTCTCCTCCACACTTACAATTAATTCATGGTTGCTCTAAAGAAGTCGTGGGTATAGGCAGAATCTTTACGGCTGGTATTTTCGGATTTACCTTATCCGCAAGTATGACTGGAGTATCAGAACTAAAAACTGGTTTTGTGGATAAGTATAACGGTGAATTTTATGATTTATCTTCCTCGCAAAAACTCTATCCTTCTGGGGATACTTCTAATTCTGCGAACCACTTCGTAAACTCTCAAGGATCTTTTGATAGCCTATTCTCATTTATAGAAGAAGGTGTGTACGAGGGTGACTGGAAGTCTGATAGTACAAGATTTTCTGACGATACGGAATCATATATTCAATTAGTTGCTCCTAATACCAAAGGTGATTTTTCTTACGAGTGCGGCGTTACGAACACATTGTTTGACCCAGAAGAATCTGTAATTAGATTTAGAATGTCTGCACCAACAAGTACTTTTGATTGTGGTTTACCACCTGTTTATACACTTAAAAATATTAACCTTAAAGACCCTAACGGTACACTTATAATACAGTACGAAGATATTGTGTTTATTGGTGACTCAGATTTTTCATTCACTCTAGAGCCGGTCTCCCGAGGGGGAGAGATTACAAGTCCGGCCTTTAGACTAATCTCAAATGATGTTAATTACACAACAGTTGTTAGACCTGCAATAACAAACAACGTAAAAGGATTTTACAGATGGCAAGATACTTATCCAACCTTAGATAGCGGTAACGCTCCCGCTGGATTTACCTTATCATTTGACGTTCAAGCAGAAGAACCCGGAGCGGAATTTACCCTTGGTTACGATCAAGGATTTAAAGAAGATACAGACAGGGAAGCTAGCCTTCAGTTAAATCGCGCCCTTAGAATTTCGGCTATTGAAATTTGCAACAGCGGTAGACCATCTAACTATCAAGAACATTTCATCAACCTTATGACCCCGGTCGTTGATACCGGAAGAAGAATTGAAAAATGTTTCCATCCAACGTTCTTCCCTAAGTTTGATTTTGACACAGGTATTTGGCCGTCTGTAAGCAGTGTTTGGTATGCTAATAATGATGCAGATTATTCTAATCAAAGCACGCAAGGTTCTGTGCAGCTTCTGGAGAATATTAGAGACCCAGAAGATGACACCTATGCAATTTTGAACTCTATGGGCGATGTAGAAAATTCTGGAAAGTTGACGCTAAGATTTGGTTACGACCCAGCATCTCAAAAACAAGTTGAAGCTGGAGGTTTTTCTGATGCCTTTGGTGAAGGTAGAAACAAAAGAAGTAATATTTGGTTTAGCCCTTCTGGAGCATTTACCGGCCTTACAACAACGACCACGGATATTGACCACAATTTCTTTAAGTTTGACTCTATAACCCTGAAAGTTAGAGCGAAGAAGGCTGTTGGAAGCAGAGATTATGTTTTAGATGTTGTCGGATACAGCGATGATTGTTTGCTAAATGTTACATCTGCTGTTGGCGGTTTCTTGCAAAACACTTCAGGCGTTACGTTCCCCGACCACTCTGACGATAGCTTAGTGTTCTATGGAAACACTGGAAGTATACCCACAACATCTGGATTTAAAGGTGTTGATGATCTTGGCTTATCAACTGAGCCATTCTCTAACAAAGATGAATATTACGAAACAGATCTAACAAACAATGATGGCGGCGACCACTATCTTCTTGCAAGTTATCCAACTGTTACATCTACAGATTTTGAGTGGTATGAGATACCTCTTAAAGTTTACGAAGACAATGTTGACATAGGTAGGTCTAGACAATATAATTTAAGTTCTTTACTTGAAAGATTATATCTAGATATCTATCCACTACCAACTGGCGCTGCTATATCTAATATTCATTTGTGTGTAAGATATGCGCCACAAAATGCATTTAACCTCACTTCTCAGGGTGGAGAAAAGATAGGTAGAATTGCAGACGCAAGATCAGAAGCATCTTATTTCCCAACCTCTAGGCAATCTAACGATCTTATAATCAATGCTGGATCTGGTTATGGTCCTTTGTCAACAATATCCGGTATACCACATGCGTTTACCACGCCCGACACTCTCAAGTCTAACTATTCTAGAAGATGGAGAGGTATGGAGGGTACTGTTCAAGGTCCATACGATGTAGACCAATTCGGGTTTGGTTTTGAGAACCCGCTTCTAGATTACCCATTTGTATCTGGGTTCTATCTGTTTGAAGATAACTCTACGACAATAAGTCCGGTTGTAGGTAATCTGACAGGAACGCTTACTACTTCTTACGATAATTTCCACTTTACAAATATAGGCTGGAGATTTTCTAACAGCGGCTTGTTTAACGACAGATGGCCTACGTTCTCTACTGACTACACGACAACAGACTGGACCGCATTAGAAGATGGTTCCGATAACTTCCAAGACCATGAATTATATGGTCACATAGCAGACGCATTTAGAAATGTTGTTAGAATATCTGGTCAGAATTCGTTTATCAATTTTGGTGACATTGATTATGGCCCCCAAGGTGATAACGGCTTATCTATCTATATAAGATTTACTCCAGATGCAAATGTTTCTGGGGCTAACTACAACCTATTTGATAGCGGTGTTCTTGTTTCTAAGTATGATGCTGGACAAGACATGGAGTTCTGCTTGGGTTACTCAGATGGCTACTTGGTTGCTAAAGCTAAAGATGCTGTAGGTGGATCAATCAAGCAGGCTATTGACACTGTGCAATACTCAGGATATCAATATCCTCTTAGTGTTATCATGACTTACAATGATGATAATTCACATAAACTTAAACTTTATACCGATAATGAGTTTGAATCAAACTGGACTACACTTCGTGCAACTTCAGATTCGTTCTATATAGATGTAAATGACAGCGACGTAAGAGTTGGTCATTCTCCGGGATCTGGCGTTGGCTTCAATATGTTCTTGTCAGAGTTTGGTATATCTTCTGGAAACATTGTGGAGTCCAATGCTGACGCGACACACAAACAAGTTACTGCTCAAAAATTCTTTGAAAACAACAGAGTATATTGGTGGGATGAAAGTGACTCAACTTCAGAAGACGCTTATAAACTTTGGGATTATGTAAACGAAAACACTTACACCGATTGGCATATTGGTGCATTTAAATATTGTAACTTCAATTATGAGTTTGACAACCTTGGAAGTAGACCCGGAAAGAGAACCGGTAGAGATTTAGTTAACTTTAACATTAAGCATCATGGATCTGGATATATCCAATACGCTAACTTGGCTATGCCATCTAATGTTGACTCTGGCGTATCTTATCATACTCAAATAGAAAATGATTTCCTAAGATTCCACCTTAGCGATACGCCCGATAATTTCTATGCTGTTTACCCAAGGGTTAGCAAAAACTTGCCGCATGGATACAAGTTTACAGAAAGGGCGCTCGTTGTAGAAACCGTACTTGAGCATAAATCTGATAGTCACAATATCGTTTGGGAAGATGGTAGCATTGGACCTAAACTTATAGTAAGTCTTTACACAAAGAATCAAGAACCAAAACATCCTTTGGTAGAACCGTTTACAGAGCCAAACTGGGGTCTTGTGAACAGAGCTATGCACTATCTACCACCTTCTAGTTGCTTTATTAGAGTTGATAGTACGTTTAATTATGACGACTACTGTGATGAATCAGAAGAATGGGCGCTGTTCCCACATGAACCAAGACTGACAGAATTGACAGAGAAATATTTCTCTAAAGATGTTGATGATATGTTCTTGCAGTATGACTTGGTTTATCCGTCTGGCCCAGCTTTTGACTCTAGAATTGATATGCATACCTGTCACGTTAGAGCAGAAGATGCATTTGTAAACGCCACTAATACTTCAGGCACATTTAATCTTTACACTAGTGGTAATCCTAGCCCTGTAACTGGTGTTCTAGATATGATCACCTTTAGTGCTTCTGGCATGGGTCCAGAATACGGCTGGACTCCCGCCAGCGGTTTAGATCTAATTCTACGCGCTCCGATCAATGTTACTGATTCTGGGTTTATATTATATACTAGTGGACAAACTATAGCAACAGAAGCTTTAAACTCATTTATTCACGGTCATGAATTAATACAAAACTCTGGCTTAAATTTAATAGCGTCTGGAGATGGTAGAACTTGGACGGCCTTCCCTCCCGGAAATGATGGCGTTGTAGGCGGCATGTTTATTGGGGACGAGTTTGTTGTAGGTGCTGCTCCAGCCCTACCGCCATTACCTATGTTCGTATACGGCAAGGGCGTTGAGAGCGGCATACTTCCATTGGCTATGGGTGAAGTTCAATCCGGTGAATTCCCAAGCGCGTCTCTACCTCTATCACTGTTCCCGTCTACGGCTGGTTCTGGTGGAATACGCGACTTTATGCCTGTATTCTTGTTGCAGAACTTTGCGAACGAACCCGGACCAAAATCTGGAACATTAGACCTAAGTGTTGTTGGTGCTGCCGCACTATCTTCTCCTTATAGAAGCGCTTCAACAAATCTTTCAATACTTGGTCCAGAAAATCTTCCTTTAGCCGAAAAAGTAAATCTAACTCTTTACGGTGATAATTTCGCAGAAGTCGTTTCTACTGGCAGTCTAAATCTATTCTCTGCAAATTATAATGGATTTAACATTCCATTTTATCTATGGAATAATAATAATTATGGGACAGGAATATCACTAGAAGATAATGATATTGCAAGTATAGACGTTGGGGATGAAATCCGTGGAGTAACATTGTTTGGTTACGGATCTTGCACCGGTGACAGCCCTCAAAAAGCAATAGATCCAGCGGTTATCACAGATGATACAACTTGGAGAGAAGAGACTTGCAACGAGGGCGGTATATTTAGAGCAACTAAGACCTATACAAATCTAAGCGCTGGGTATAGTGGTAATTACTACGGAATTAGAAAGTTCCAAGGTCTTATTCCAGATGCTCCTTACTTCACAACGATGAGAATCACAACTGGTTCGACAGAAGCAATCCCAGTACCAAGAGATTGGGAAGAGTGGGAGTATGGTACATGCGGCCCAGATACCATTGGTGACTGCTGCCCAGATGATGCGTGTACTAGAAATATAAACTTTAGTGGTATAAAATTAATTGGTGATTATCCATATCTAAGCGGAGATGCTACACATTATGACCCAAGCGGCAGATTAGCTGGCGACAACTATGGACACGCCGTGGCTGTAAAGAAAGATGTTATGGCTGTAGGCGCTCCTTATCACGATATATATTCTGAGCGAGGAGATATTTTATATAACGCAGGCGCTGTATTCCTCTACAGAAGAACAGAAGATGTTCCCGGCTTAAAAGCTGACTGGGATCTAGAAGAAAAAGTCTTGTTACCATCTGGTTATAGGCAAGACTATATCAGTGCAGTGTATCAAAACATGATATGTTATCCAAATAATCAAGTAAAAGAATTCTGTATATCCGGTCAACAATGGAACGTTGGTCAAGAAGGTAGAGAGTTTGGTTATTCGCTTGACTTAGCTAGCAGTGGCGACAAAGAAACCTTGGTTGTTGGTGCGCCCGGAGCTTACTGGGATAGAACCTTTGAAGACATAGTTGTTTCTGGCATCCCTGTCTGCATGGTTGTATTTACAGACAAGTTCTCTTATGACAGAGACAAGGTAGCTAGAATAGGCAATACCGCCTCTAAGTACGACATACTTTATAAATACTTTGCTGTTCCTTGGAATATTGGTGGCTCAGACTTCCAACCTCAATTAGATATTAAACTTTTGCTATGTCAAATATATGATAGCGATCAGATAGATAGTCTACCGGTTGTTAGACCAGCAGAACCTTGGTTTAAGCATCTCTATATAAACAATCTTCTTGACGGAAATGCTAGCGAAGAAGAGTTGAAGAACAGCGCTGTTAGTGGCATCAAGGAAAAATTTGCAGAAATGTTCCCTCATCGGAATACTCTGTACAGCGGTGTGCCACCAATCGTAGGTGTCTTTGGAGACGACACGCCTTCTACATTTAACAAAGCTGCATTTAAACCTGCGCTTGACGAGTTCCTTAGCTACTACCAAGAATATGCATATAATAGTGGCATTAAAGATTTAACAGATAATACAGAGCAGTCTGGATATATTAAACAAATCTACTCTGATAGTTTCAACTGGGATAAAGCTTCTGTAGAAATTCTTAACGAAACACTTGCAACGGGCAACCTATTGACCCAGCAGCAACAAAGATTCCCGGATTATAACTCGGATGGCAATCCTGTTATGAATTTTGTAACTAGCGGAATTGGTCAACAATACGCCAGAAGCAATTCTTACGAATTCCAAATACCACCAGAGTCTGGCGGTCGTGTTTACATCTTTGAAAAAGAAAGCGGTAAATTTAATCTTGTTCAAGAAATTGTAGGCCCGAAAGAAGATCTAAAAGGTTTTGAAGACGGTGCCGGTGCGCTTGGTGGCGACGATGAACTAAAACTTATATTCGGAGAAAAGAAACCAGATAGATTTGGACACTCTGTTGCTATAAGTAATAATTCACAAGTTGTTACCATTGGCTCTCCCTACATTGATGAATCTTGTTTGATTTACGAAAGAGATGAGTCAGAAAACACAAGGATGTACGGCAAAATCCGCGAGTGGCTAACATATAGATCGCTAACAGACGAGGCAGCAAGATACGACACGTTGCTAGCCGCTTCTGGAGCATTAGATGTACAAAAAACTATTTACCACGAACTAACTCCCGGTAACAAGTTCTTACTAAGAACAGATAAAAACTTCTGGGGCAAAACACCAATTGAGCTTTACAAGAAGATATTTAATTATGGATACAGAGATATTCCTTATCGCGGTACTTGGGGCTTCATACCTCAAGAAGTAGCTGGAACATCTAGGCTTGGTTACAGCACCGCCGTTAGTGAAGATGGAGATATTGCAGCGTTTGGCGCACCAACTGACTCGTTTAATGAGTTTGATGACTACAATGTTTACTACAGATCAGAAGACACTTGGGCTTCTTATATGCAGGCTGGTGCGGTTAGAGTGTTTGAGTCTAGAAAATACTATCCACACAACAAGGCTGTTGAATACACTAGATTTGGAAACTTAGACAGAAGTGTTCATGGCTCAGGCAACAATGAGCAATTCTACGATCAAATGGGTCTTTACTTCAAACCAAAAGACATTCCGTTTGAAAGACTTCCGTTTTCTGAAATAGAAATACCAAGAGATGCGGGCTTGGCATTTATTATTACTCCATAGCTAGATGCTGCCAGCGACGAGATTATTGACAACATCAAGTCTTGGCTGGCTCTTGGTGACAGAACCTTAGTCCTTGTTGGTAACGATCCAATTTGGGAAGATGATGGTTTATACTTTGATTCTAACAAAATTGTAAATAAAGTACTGAAAAAACTTGGAGCAAGAATGAGACTTGTTCCTGCTAGAAACGAGTACGAATCCTTGGTTGCTGGTGTTCCTGAGTCAGATTATAATGATGATAAATACAATGTGACTAAGGCATTTATCCCAGAGTATATTCACGATACACATGTGCAAAATCCAAATATGTTTGCTAGCGGTGTTGCAGATATTAGAATAGATATTTCTGATTTAGGATTAGAAGATCTATTATTACACTCTCCTTGTGATACAATAAATGATAAATGTGAACATACAATCCAGCACTTGGGCGATTTGCGAGCGCAGTGGAATTCTGAGTGTATTGTTGTTGGCGATCCTCCGGGCAAGATTGAATATAAAACCAACTGGCCCTTCCATTTTAATAATCCAAATCCTGCTCAGGGATGTAGCTTCTTCCCTCAATTCCCGAAACCATACGTGGACCGACCGGGAGAAGCAATCAGACCAATATTGACCGCAGCAGAACACGTTCAAAAGCCGCCTAGAATTATACCGGCATCAAGCGGTGAAGATGAACACTGCACAACAACGCTGTCGGGAATCATAACGACCACCTACACAACAAATACCAAGCTGTACGAGTTTGCGGACAATCAGCTAAATGAGTTAGCTTTCTCAATTAGTCAGCCTTCGGGAACATTCTTGTCTGGTGTATTCAATGATTTTCAAAGGGGCGAGTTCTTTGATCCAGCGCCGTTTGACGGAAGAAATTCATTCATGCAGGCCGCTGGTACTTCATACGAAGTAGATGTTCCCCCAGAAACGGTCGTTGTCTCTCCTGAAAGTGTCTGGGCAACAGAAGAGTCTTACTTTAACAATACCGTTGACACTGACTCTAAAGTTATTTTGTTTGCTTCCATGCAATCAGAAACAGACTGGGCGCTTGGTAAATCAAACAATGCCGGTGAAGACCCCAATAACAAAGACCAAAACATATTCTTCTACAGCAATTTGGTTGGTAAAGATTGTAATAGTGCTGGAAACATAGTTCAACTTGGAGGATGGACTGGCAGGGATTCGTTTACCTCTGCGTTCGCTGATTCCGCTATAGCTAAAACATTTACCCAAGGCAAGCACACCGTATCTTCTGGTGTTGTTTACACTGGCGCTGACACAATATCAACAATACATAATGTTGTCTGGATTGCAGATCCTGTTGCCAAGCCTTCCGACGAAGACATCAACAGAATTAAAAACTGGTTGATAACGGGCGACAAGAAGTTAGTCATAACATACTCAAATAATCAACAAAGAGCAAACATTGTTGAATATATTTGTGATGAATTAGGATTGAACACTAAGCCTTACTACTCAAAAGCTAAAGGTCAATATTTTGTACAAGATACAGAATTGATAGCTCAAGGAAACACGCAGGACATACCTTATGATAATCAAGGGGGCTTGGAGCAAGCGCAGTTGATTGACGAGACCGCATCTGTCTTTGTTGGTTGCCCTAAAGGTTATGGTTATAATGCTATTACGGCAGACACAAAAGTTGAAAAACTCGCTATCATACCTAAAGATGCGAATCCTACAGACTACACCTCTCAGACAAACTTTGAAACTGGATTTACTGACTACGCATTTATTCCAATTAAACCGGGAGCAAACACAAAGAAGCTGGTTCGTTACAAAGCTCCGCTTACGGAACAAAGATATAGAAATCCCTATGTCTACTGGAAGATAGATGCTAATGCAAACGCTGATTTTAAAGTCATACCAAATTCAGGTTATAGATTATTTATAGATTACATATCTGAAAGTACTGATGATAAATTTGATATAAATCTTGAGTTTGATGGTGTGTCGTTCTCTCCTTATCCAGATGATCGAGAAGAAAGCGGAGACGGAAGAGAAGACGATAGTGACAGAAAGCTCAAAAGGACTCCTACCTACCAAAAACAGACTAAGGTCTTTGATATTAGAGCCAAGAAAGACATAACAGAAATGTCTCTAAAGTTTGATACGCAGGAGTGGAGGCAAATAAAGAGCGAAGATTTTGATGGAAACAGACCGTTGACCCCAAGGGTTATATCTATCTCTGGCTGTCCGCTTCCAATCGAAGTTGAAACGTTGACTAGCACCAGAACCAAGAAGAGAAAAATATATATCACAAGATGTTCCGGTGTGCCTTGGTACAATCCAGAGCAAACTATAACGTTTAATCCAGAGTTTAGGCCGATAAAAACCTTGAACACTAAGTATTGTGGGTCGTTCCCCGCTTGCGATGGATACGACGACAAATTAATCGAGGATGGCCCTGTTCTCGCAGCAGATGAGCTAGAACACTTTACAACCTTCAACTCTGGCCGCAATAGGTCTAGAATCGTACTTTTGTCTGATTCAACAATGGTTCAGGGTCAGTCTCCTTACTTTAGAAACGACGCGCTAGATGAAAATCAGCGGTTTGTACGTAGCTTGTATCCAACAAGTCCAGAGAAGTTTAGGAATATGGAGCATAGCACTGAGAATCATCCTAACGACGGCGTTAGAAAGTTTTCGTTTACCCAGAAAATTCTTGCTCCGCAAAGAGGTAGTGCTGCTAAGTATTATGCCGCAAGTGGTCTCAGTAACTTGGTTGATAGATACACACTAGGTGGATCTTATGGATCTCTAGAAAATTATACCGATCAAGAAAATAAAGAAAATCCGGGAGATATATTTAGAGAGTTTACTCCAGAAACACCAAAGAAAATGGAGATAGAGCTAGAAAAATTTGGTGAAGATATTATGCCAATCTATGGTGTCTATCCTAGATACAGTGGTATAATTGATGGTAAACTTTATATTGATAAAGGCATTGAGGGCGGTATTCCAGACTTTATGGTTGACAAAGGTAAGGATTACATCCACTCTGATATGCTTGCGTCTGGCTACGCTGGTGATTTGTTTGGATATTCTATTGACATTCACGAAGATAAGCTGATCGTAGGCGCACCATTTAATGCGTTCCTAAACGAAGAACTTGGTTCGTGGTCTGGTATATACAACCTATACGAATCCGGCGCTGTAGGCTCTGGATTAAAACTTAGTGGAAACGGTGGCGCTGGCGCTGCGTTCTACTATGAAAGAACTGGCAGAGGTAAAAATGCAGTGTCAGAATTCTTGCCTTGGCAATTCCAACAAAAGATCAAGCCAAGCAGTATTAACGTTGGTATAGATGACGCGACACTAACTAAACTCAAGGAACAAAAGGCGCACGTCCCAATTGACCTAACTCCCACCTTTGTTGCTGAAAATGCAATGATGCCAGATAGATTTGGATTCTCGGTTGCTATTGATTCAGACTTTATCGCTGTTGGCGCTCCTGCTCATGATTTTGAAACTATACATGATCATATTTACAGCGGTCATGCGGCGTTTATTAGAAAAGAGTTTGGTGGAGAGTTTAATATACCTCAACATAAATTCTATGATCTTGGAAGCTCTGGCGTTAGAATAGATGCATTCAACAGAGAAAGCGGTAAGATGGTTCTTAATAACGGCGCCGTGTTTACGTATCGTCATAAAATGACTGACTGGACTGCTAGAAGCAAAGAATGGAAGTATGCACAAAAAATGTTCCCAGAAGGCTTTAGTGATAGAAATAGTGTTGCCCTTACGGGATGCGAAAATGATTTCTTTGGATTCTCTGTCGCGATAGATAGAGCTAGGCGCGGTGATAGTGACTACGTGATGGTTGCCGGTTCGCCTAATCATAACTATGCAACGAGTGGAGATCACGCAACCCAAGAGCTTGCAGACGCCGGTTCTTCTTACACGTTTGATGCCATGTTACGAGAACAACTTGCTTCTCTTCCAAACTCTGGTAATTATATTGACGCTCAAGTATTTGGACATAAACCAGACAGTCAGTCTGACAGACTTAGAAATGTTGTTTATCAAAACACAACAGGATCTCCGAGCGGATACCTAGTTAGTGGTATAGTTTTTGCAAATGAAAATGGAGATATCTTCTTAGAAGTTTCTGGTCAAGATCCAGCAACCAAAGGATTTACCGCGCATAGGCCGTTTGTAGAGTTTATAACCGGAGAATTAATTTCTGGAACAGGTATAAATGAAGAATTTAATCTAATAGCTTCTGGAAGCCCGTTTGCTGTTTCCGGCCAAACTATGAATCTTTCTATTCCGGGTCCATCTTCCGATATGGTGTATAATAATATGAATCTCTACAGTTTTGGAGCTTATGTAGGAAGTGGAGATATGCCAATGTATATGCAGGTTTCTAGCGGTACTCCTAATAATTCTTTAAACTTATTATTAAGAGACCCGCAGGCCACGGGTACTATGAATCTAAGGATAAGAGGTAAATAATGCCAATTAGAGTAAGTTACAATAACGACCCTAATCAAAAGTGTACTTTAAGACCAGTACCGTTCATGTCCATAGGGACTTCTGTGCTTAAAAATGGCGCTGGAGAAGCTTTCGGTGCTGTTTACACAATAACATTAAATGGCACGCTGCTAGCGGACCAAGGCACTCCTTATGCTACAAAGCCTGTTTTTGATGTCGGCTCTGACGCTCATGTTAGATATGATTTTCATCCAATTCCAGACACTCATCCTGCTAGCTACGCAACTAGCAAGGTTGGTCCTTACAATGGATTTGACAATGTTTTGGGTGCTGATAAATATCCAATAAAACAAAAAGTTCCACCAAACGAAGCTTCCCATGCGCTATTTGTAAAACAAAAAGCTCTTCGCGCATTGTTTGCTAGAGATGGGCAAAGGGTAGAGCTTTCTAACTGGTCTGACGATGAAGAAACAATTATATGTTATCCTAGAGTTTTGGATATTAGTTTTGAAGAAGGTATTTATGTAGACAAGTGTAGCTACACAATCACCCTTGAGGCAGACACCCTTTTAAACAGCAAGCTTCAAGTTGACGCAGAGGGAGCTTTGATAATTGGCGATGGGGTTGCAAGAAGCGGTTTATATGAACATGATTTATTAAGAGACGAAGACAAGCAACTACATCCCAACCAACATCCTATTTTAGCAAGTTTAAGTGGTGCATTTATAAATGACTTTAGCGAAGACTGGTCATTAGAAATAGATGAATCTGCGACAGAGCAGCCACATATAAATAGATCGTATAGGATTACTCACACTATCAATGCTACTGGTAAAACACACTATGGACCAAAAGATGAAACAGAAGCGGGTTCACAAGAAGTAGTAAAAAGAAAAGCTTGGGAACAAGCAAGATTATTTGTTCAAAATAAACTTTGTAACTCTGTAAAGGATTTGTATCCCAATAGCTCTGGTATTATTGGTAAAGGTATTATAAACTTACATGATGCTTATCAGGGATATAATCACACAAGAACAGAACAGATAAACCAGTCTGCTGGCAGTTACTCTGTTACAGAAACTTTTTTATTAGCTAGCGGTAGTGCTTACGAAACTTACAGCATGAGTATTTCCAGCGACACAAGTAATCCGTTTGTGTCTGTTTCTATTGATGGAAATGTAAAAGGTCTTACGCCGATTGACCCAAGTGGCGCTGCTTTTGGTGGCACACACTTAAAAAATTCAGAGTCGGGCGCTTACGATGTTGCTGTCAACAAATACATGCTTATATCTAATAGCGGAAGATTTGGAATTGGTTGCGATCTTTACAAGAGGGCTAACGCTTCTGTTGCAGTGCAATTGAACTCTCAACCAAACTCCGTCTCCTTGGGGATGAATGAAAACACTGGAGAGATTACTTACAATTTATCTTTTGATAATAGACCTACTAATATTATATCTGGTGTTCTATCCGAAAACATAACTGTTAATGATACGTACCCCGGAGATGTTTTTGCTGTCATTCCTGTTCTTGGTCGCCCAACTGGACCAGTGCTTCAATATATCGGCGGTAGAACAGAATACAGAAGAGATGTGCAATTAAGCCTATTGATGGATTACACAAAAATACCTTATGGGTCAACTAGAAATTCTTTGTTGCTGAAAAAGCCTAGCGTTATAGAGCCAACAGCCAGTCAAATTAGTAAACTAATTCAAGAGTTGAGTCCAGAAGGTGAACAAGGAGTTAGAAAATATTTCCTATCTCCACCGCAGGAAAGCTGGAGTCCAAAGGAAGGCTCCTATAATATTAGTTTGTCTTGGATTTACGAGTTGGATAAATGAGCCACAGTGGAATAACACCTTTACCGGAAGATTTTCCGGGATATAAAATTCTTATTTCTGGAGGTATGCTTCTTCCTTCAGGTGAGGCTAATTTTGTTGACTTCCGTCAACATGCAGCTAGTGACTGGGATTCTACAACTCCTAGTGGTGATGTTTTTTATTCTCCAAGTGGAAGCTGGAGTACTAGAAATCCTAATTATCTAATTAGCAAACCTTTTGTCAGACATAAAGAATACCTGCTAACACAAGGGCAAACAGATGGGCCTTTTGCTAATAAATATATTGTTGCTTCTGGCATAAATTTTCCGTTCCCATATCCATATAATTATTCTTATCCAGAAAATGTAATAGGCGAGATGTTTTCTATCGCTTGGTGGGAAGCCAGTGGTATATACCAAACATATCCAGAGTCGTCTTTTTTATTGATAGATAAAGAAGCGGAAAGTGGTATACTACACTGGGAGGGTTTAAGGCAAGTAGAAGATCTTTCTAATTCCCCAAATGTTGCCCCTGAAGTACCACCTGTAAAATTTTACAAATACATACATCACTTGCCAGAGTATCCTTATCATGACCATATGTCAAAACCAAAGAATAATATTGAATCTCCAGACTATAACGACAGAAGGATTAGATCACAGACAGATCCCGAAAAAGCTTTGCTGAAGCTAAGGGGTCAACAAAAAAGAAAATACACAGAAGTAGAATTTTTGTCAGATGTTAACAAAAGAAATAGATCTTCTGAAGTACTATCTTACATATACGATGAAGAGGGATTATTTTCAGAAAACAAACCCGGAGTAGAAGAGCTTACAGGTAGATGTCTTTTTCCAGATGGTACGTGTAGAGACAATGTGGGGTATCAAGCTTGCACAGCTTATCCGGGGGCAATTTGGGAAACAGGAGTAAAATGCGAGGACTTACAAAATGAGTAACGAACATACACCTAATTATTCAGTAATACCACCCACTGGCGCTTTTCCTCACGACTTGGGAACCGAAAAGGCTAGCGATTGGCCCAGCAAGTTTGTGTTACCCCAAGGTCCGTCTGGATCTTTTTCTATGGGTGGCTGGACTGAACTAAATGAAGGATTTATACAGCAAACATTTTTGGGCGCTAGTATAAGAAATTTTAATATAGCAGGTGGCTTTGGTGACTCTAGCTCTACGCTTTCGGTAGAATTAGTAGAAGATGAGTTTAACAAGTCTGACTCTACATTTTTAGGTCTTGGCGATGACGTTTACCATTCTGGAAATGGCGACACCTTTGTAGCCCCTCCTGTTGGAACTCCTGTATTTTTTAAATTTGGAAAGAACTGGGCTACCGTAGAACAAGCTTACAGAAGAACAATAGAAGAAACATACAACATTACAAAAGAAGATGGCGTTGTAATTGATAGAGAAGAATGGAAATTTGAAAGAGACCTTAAAGATGATTACACACCACACCCAGAAAGCGGGTATGATATTGTTGAAAGTGGCATGTTCTCTACTTTTCCTTACGAAGCTTCTGGTGACATGCCAAATGAAAGAGAAAAATATTACTTACGATCAGACGGATACGTAAAGAGTGTTGAATTCAGTGATCCCGATGACCCCAGAGATGACAGAAGATATTATGTTGATAAAAGTTTTCTGTACGAGCATGACAACAGGGATAGAGGATTCCAACATTTTGTGTTTGGCGGCATACTACAGAGCGTGGTAGAATCCAGAAGTCCGAATGGAAATCCTCTACAAACAGTCCAAGTTACTGACCCAAGAGAAATACTATCAAATTGCGCGATCATATTAAACGATTACGCTGGCACTACTTTTAATAATAAAAATCTTTTTAATGTTTACGGATTTTTAGAGTATGACCCAAGCGACGAACTACAAAAAAGATTAGATGAAAAAGCCTTGTTCAAGTGGGTTGTAGAAAAACAAGTAGATCAAAAAGGATTGGTTAGATACTACGGAAACGACGAGGATAAACCTATATCTCAAATAACGTTCCTGAACACAGATGTTAGTCCTCCGGTCGTACAAGTTTACCAAAATAATCCATCTGAAGATAACTGGGATGTTTATAAATTTCCCCAAACACTTCAAGAGTCACTGGGTTCTGGCCCTAAAACGTTTAAACCCGAAGCAATAGATACAGATATCGGTGCAGCAGATGAGTTGTACCCCAAGTTCTTTCCGATAACAGGAGAAGGTTTTTCCAGAAGGTCTGAACAAGGTATGCCTTGGTATAGGGTTAGTCAAGGTTTAGCAGCTTTGTTTGAGCAGTATGGTAAATTGCCAGAAGAGTATATGGAAGCTGGCTTTGGTGGCACCATAGATTTTAGAGGGTTTAATTACATTGTTGATTTTGGTGGCATACCACTACACAAGATACCAAAAACATACATGATAAATTATAATCAGACAGATCTTTTGTCTTTGGCGCAAGAACTTTGCGATGTAATTAGTCATGATCTCTTTGTGAGCTTGTTGCCAGTTATAGATCCTCTTACGGAACCAAGAGATGGTCTAGATGAAAAAGCTGCAATTATGAACTCTGCTTTTGCCAGAAATAATTATTGGTCTAAAAAAGCCTCCGAGGTAAAATTCCAAAGCGATAAGTATAAAGAGTATACCTCTAAAATGATTCATGGTATCATAAGGGTGGACGCAATTGATAGATCCAAACAGCCTACCTATGGTGCAATACAGTCATACATAAACAAGTTAGAGAACGGTGGTATATATGTTGAAAACAGAGACTTGGGCTTTGAGTTATCAAATGTAACAACCGATAAGTTTGTTGCTGGCGCTCAAGAAGTAGACATGTATTACTTCTCTACATATAAAGATAGAGATAGTCTAGAGTTTAGAAAGAAAAAAGCCGGTGCTGCAAACAAGTTAGAGTTTTTAAACGAGCAGCAGTGGTCGCTAGCAGCTTCTTTAAAACAACAGGTTCTTCCGTTTTACGGATTTTTAGGAAAAAGAGCGTTATCCATTCCAAGGGGTTTTGGGTCTTATCAGCAGATTATGCTAGATACAACTGGCTTAGACGCTCATGGTGTAGGTAATTATTATGTCGCCACGGAGATAGAGCTTAGACACGCTTTGGTTTCCTATCAAAACTGGGCAGATTTTCTAGCTAGACAATACAATGAAACATATATAGAAGAAATAGGTGAGCTTAAAAAATTCTATAGAGAACTAAGTAAAACGACTTCAGAGGATATAGAGGGTTTAGGTAACGCGCCAGAGGGAGATCCCTACAACATAGAAGATTTGGAAAACAGAGAATTTGGCGTTTCTGTTCCTAGATGCGTATTCAATTCTGATAAAAACTTTATGGGTCCAGATGGCTATCCCGCCAGTCCATGCTCCCCTCCGTATGGTTATCCGCTTTACTACAAGCGTGCAGAAAAACTTGGTATAGCTAGAGCTAGCTTTGCTAACCTGTCAAGCAAACTAAGTCAGGTTATCACACAGGTAGAAAAAATACAAGAGTTTGCTGATTCAGACGAAGATACAAACGCTTTGATAATTGAAAAAGAAAGCCTTCAACAGATGGTTAATAGGACATACGATAGGATTATGTCAAACTATTTAACCGAAGGTGGCAACACGGATGCTTATTTTCAATTAAGAGCTTTAGAATTTAAAGATTCATGTGTCCAACAAAGAATTGAAGAAATAAATGAAGAAACAAAAAGACTAAAAGCAGCCGGAAAGGATACGGCAGTCTTACAGCAAATTAAAGACTCAGCAATTGCGCTTACTGCTGAAGTTGACAGAATGTCTAGAAGAGGATTTAAAAATTCTAAAAAGGTTTATGACTTTCTAAGAAAGGTTGCTGAAGAAAATTTAGGCAAGAAATTTTTAGTAAAAATTCCAAGATACTGTAACGTAAACTACAACGAAAGAATAGGTCTAAAAAAGTATTATGGTTTTCAAGGATTTGCAGTAGACGAAAATGGAGAAGAAACTGATCAACCCATTTACGGTGAGGTTACAGACAATATAAGAGATGTTTACACTGGGCCTTTTGGATTCAAACCATTACCTGTAAATGCAAGCGGTCAAAGTTTACTAGAGTCTCAGAATTTTGTATTTAAGATACATCAACTTAGAGCAGATCAGCTTATAACAAAATCTTGGGATTATGAAAGATTTACTTACAAAGATAATTTTTCCGGTAGCTCTGACCCAAACACTGCTGATAAGACATATGGATATGGCGCTCTTAAAGGTAATTACAATCCCATGTCTGATAAGTGGGCGTTTAATTATAAACCTGAGCCACAAGGGGGCTTCTTTAACTTTGCTCTACATCCAAGAAATCTAACACTTTCTCAAATAGAGCTTAGATCTTTACCAAATAAAAATCTTTCTCCTGTTGTTAATCAGCTTTTTGCTCCAAAAGATCTATCTAACTTTGTCTCCGAAAACGGAAGAATAAGTTGTTATGTTAGGTACGATAATAGTCAGTACTTAGATTTTAGGGGTATATCTGCTGACTCTATAACTCAAGAAATAGTTGCCGGAAACAGGTTTATTCCAGATATACTATCTGAATTAGACAACGTTGGAACTTCAAACGACTTGCCAGAGAATGGTAAAAGCAGGAGAGAGTCAAGTGAAGAAAAAAGACAGCAGACCGTGGCTTATGTTAAGTGCGAAATAGATGAAAACCTCTACATGCCACCGAAAAGCGAAATTACTCCAGCTATGGTTTATGGTAGGGATGTATCATTTGTGCCAAACTTTTCACCACCAGAAATTATACAAGATATAGACGAGTCTGGATGCAGAACTTTTACTTGTATTCAGCCTTACGCAGAGCCTATTTTTGCTCCAAGTCAAAGGTACAGAAGTGTCGCGGGTGCGGTTGGCTATGAAAGAATTTTGCCACCAGAAAAGGTTAGATTTAACGATCAAGAGTTTACGGTTCAAAGAACTTTTGGAGATCCCACAAGACCACTTATTGGCGGCGGATTAGACGAAACAGTTGTTAGACACGAAGAGTACCAAAGAAGATACGACAGGGAACAGGATTCATTTATTATAGATACGGAGGAGCAAAATTTAGATAGTGATCACGTTTATGCCCTTGTTACTGTCCCCGGTAGAATCACGCCAAATATTAATCAGAGACATATGGACTCTGACTTTTTTGCAGTAGAGGGCGCTAGTATTAAAAACGCCTTGACTCAAGATGTAGTAAGAGGTCCACTAGGATTTGAAAAACCAGCAGAATTAGTAAACGAAAAAGTAAAAATAGATTGTAGTCAATTTACTTTTGAGGAACTTGAAGATGCGGCGAGCGTTCAAAGAGAAGCCGTTCGTGGATCTACCAAGACTGCTGCACAAGAGTTAAACTTTACACAGCCCTCTCCTGTCTTTCCAAACATTTTTGCTTTACCTTTGATGTCAACGGAAAGGTGCTATGGTCCTTGGAGGTCTGCTGCTAACATTGTTGGAAGCAAAGATAGGTACACCGATATTGGCGGTAAAATAGAATTTATAAAAGATGAGAATCTAGCACCTTGGAACTATGCTGGCTACCAACTCATGAATGAAGCGGGTTTGCTACAAGCAGAGTTTTCCAATAGCTTGCTTCTATTTTCAGAAAGGGGCGGGTTTGTATTCCCCTCTACGCCTTCGGGTTTGTCTATCGGTAAAGCGCTTGAAAAAAGCGGACCTCTTGTAACTTCTATGTCTGTAAATGTTTCTGAAGCTGGAGTAAAGACAACCGTAAAAATGGATCTTTACACTTCTAGATTCGGCAGATTGCAAAAACAAAAGGAAGAGGCTATAGCACAAATAGTGAGAGAAAGACAAAAAATTATTGATACCAATAATGAGATGATTAGAAAAGGATATATTAAAAGCGCCTCTAGTCCAAACTTTGGGGCCGGTTTCTCTAATACTGTTAATCAGTTTGCTGGAGATGCAAGTAGTTTTCTTGGAATAGAGCAAGGGCAGGGATCTAGTAATGCAACTTACAGGGTTGTAAAAAATCCAAAAAGACGTGTTAGAAATCTTGACACTGGCGTAACAATGGAGATTGATCAGGGTTACAGTCAAGACTATAGCTTTGGAGCAAGCACGCTTGAAGTACGAGGAAGAAGACCAGACCCATTTGACACTAGCATGACGGCTCACACTGCAAACAGAAATGATATAGCCATTGAAATAAGGGGCGAAATGGATACAGCTTACGACGAAGAAGCGAATTACAATTCTTTTGGCTCCATGCCATCTAGGGAGTATCGACAAGCTGATAGAATTTTACATAGAACAAATGGTACATCGACAGAAGATTTAAATCCAAGTGAAGATTAGGAATAAGGAAAATGAGACCAAATTTATATACAAACAAATATAGAAAACCACCAGAGTACTTTCATTCTATAACCACAGACAATGAAAGATTTGCAAATCTGGGATTAGATGTATTCACTACCGGCACGTTGTACGACTGGCTCTGCACCGTATCGTCTGGACCCAAAAGAATAAATTTTCATGAAATTAAATCACAATACGATGAAATTGTAGAACGAGCCAGAGACGAAGAAAGAGAACCCCCTACGGAACAAGTTTTTTACAGTCAGTTTCTTGGTAGATATCAACATCTAAGGTTTTGGGTTAACGAATTTTCAAGGATGTTTCCGGGCGGCTTTGCTAACGGCACTTTGCCAACAGAAGTTGTTCTTACTCCAAGCGCTTATCTTAGAGATGAAGATTGCAGTCAAAACGACTTACCTTTCTCAGCCTCCTTTTACGCTTGGAGAAACAGTGGAAGAAATGGAGAATATATTCTTGTAAAAAATTCTGGTAACAGTAACGATATGAACTGGACCTTTTCCGAGGGTAGCGAAAACTACACTTGGAATGATCTTAGATTTGGTGAATTCGATGGTAAGCTTTACAACAGAAACTCTATAGAGCTAACTAACGAAGAAGATTTCCCGGTTGTAGACCCAGATAACCCGCAGAATTTAATAAGAAATATTATTGAAATGAATAGATATGTTAATCTTTTATCAAAGGTTGACTATAAAGAATGGAAAAGCAAAGACAAGGCTAGATACAGATTTATAAATGATATACGCTCTAGTAAATACGGCTGCCTAGAATGGAAAAGCAATATTAGATTTTTGCTTGATTTACCATCAGTCCTGTTTGAAGCTGGAGTTGATTCTGATGTTGATTCATGTGACGATTGTGCAAAGTTAGTGACTGTTACTTTCAAGCTCAAACTTTTTGGGAAAACAGATCAAAGAAGAGTTGGCAAGAGTGTTGCACCAACTGACACCACAATAGTTCAAACCAAGACCACTCCTTGGGGTCTTCCCTACAGAGAAAAAGATGAAACTGGAGCAGTTCCTCCATCTGTAAATCCAAGTCCATCAAACGGTACTGCCGGTGAGCTATCTAACCACTATGTTCCACTTGAGGGTAAATTTGAATCTGGAACCACTCAGGTTTTTGCTGTTATGGTGGAGGATCTTCCGGGTTCTCAACAACCTACGGTGGACGACGCTCTTACAGAAGATGCGCCATTTTTGCTAAATAAGAACACTGGATTTGAAGTTAATGTTGGCAAGGCGATGGTTGTTAGTATGCAAAATGCTAACCCTAAACAATGGATGCCAGACTTTGTTGAACCTAAAAACTGTAGACAAAGCAACAATAAAGTTATATTAAATGTACATAATCCTACCAGTAGGCCGTTCACAAAAGGTGAGAATGTAATCTTACAAAAGTTAGACGGCGTATGGGTTCCGCTGAGTGTTGGCGAAGGTTCTTCTGCTATTGCACCGGCAGATCCAAACTGGGATTTTATGTATCTAATGACCAACAGCATGTTCTTTTTTAGAAATCATGCTTGGGTTAGTAAGGTAAATAGCCCAATATTTGATTGGAGCAGCATTGGAGGTAAAGATCAAACACTTTCTACTCCAAATAATTATGAGCAATCTTTTTATGCTTGGTATTATAAAGTATCAGAAGATGTAGAAAGAGAAATTAATACAGATACAAGAGATAATATTCCTATTGTTGATATTGATGATAACAGGGGAAGATACGGGGCTTCTGTTTCTGGTTACGCAAAGGTTTTTAATGGCTATATGCAGGTAACTTCGTGGGACTTTATGGGGATTGGAGTTGGTGGCACTAGGAGACAAGTTAATACTGGTGGAACTCCGGGGGCGGCAGACTCTACTCCAAGCATGTCCTATGTTTTTTCGGAACAGCAGGCTATAGATGAAACTTTTAAAGAGGATTTTCCTAGTCTTAATGGAAATGCTCTATCGACAACACAGTTTAGTCAAGATCCTGCCGGTGAAGCATTTGAAAACGGCGGTCTTAATGGAAGATTTAATTCTTATCCATTCTTTGGTTGTGTTTTTCCGCAAGGATTTAATGCTCAATCTAAATATGCAGAATTGATGGCAGATGATACAGATTTTTTCTTGGCCCCTAAGAATTATAAAGCAAGTAGTGAAGGTTTAGCTAATTATAAGGCAGATGGTCCTTTCTTTTATGCTTCTAACGGTAAGCCTTTTCAAAACATAAATAATCTTCAGAATATTATTGGTGGTCAAACAAACGATCAAACAGTAGGAATGTTCCCAGAGTCTGAGGCTGGCACGTTGAAACAATTACCAGCAGATATAGGTACTAACTGCGCTCCCGGCGGTAAGTACGGTAGACCAATATCTAACATCGGCATGATTGGAGATCTTAATAGCGTTCTAACACAACCTGATTTTAGAAGATATGTCAATGGATATTTTGGAAAAGATGCTGAAACAGAACAACCTAATAGATACTCTTGGATGCACAAAAAGGACAGGGAACAGGTTGACGTTGTTAAAAGTTCAGGAAATGCAGAAGACTTTGCATATGATTATAGCGATAGCGTGTTTGACCTTGAGCCTGTTAACTCCTTAAAAATAGAATTTAGACCTTTATCTAACGAATTATACTCTTGTTTTGAGGGTTATAATTATTTTGGTCCATCTCAAGGTGCGGAAGGTCGTAAGGTTAGTTTATCTGATGCATATGTTTACGGTCGTCAAGGAACTCTTAGGGGTGAGCTTTCTACAAGAATTTATCAATCAAATACAGCTTATTCCTCACCTTTGTCTCCATTGTCCCTGTATAGAAACACTCAAGTTGTAGATAGACCAAATATGCTTGGCGTGACAGATGGTGATAAGACCGCACTACTGAATGAGTTAACACTTTATCAAAACGGCGGGAGCGATATTTACGGTGCTTTTGACACTAATGCCAACGGACTTAGGTATGGTGTTGATTTAGATGATATTACTATAGGTGGTCCATTTGGGCATCGTCCAGAAGGACCAAGCGCCTCTCCTCAACGTTGGTTTACCGATAATTGGTGGGGATTAGATCAAAGCCCCGCTGCCGCCTTTGGTGTGATAGGTGCTGTTGTGACTGTTGCTACTGCTGACTCATTACAGCTAACGACAGAGAATGCAGTTGGACTAGATGATTACTTAGAGGCTGGAGATTATTTCCCATCTTATGTAGGTGGAGATTTCTCAAAATTAAACACTTCTCAGTTATATGCTAGAGTTTATCAACAATGGCCTAGAGATCAAATGATTTATGATCCAAGATTTTTTGTTGTGCATCATTTTAATCCGGGTATTGAATTAGCAAGAAGCGGTATTAACTACGAATGGTATGTTAATGGATCTCCAATAGAAGGCGAACCAACCGGTGAAATAGGATATCCAAACGGTGCTTATAAAGTAGATAAATCTGAGACAGATGTTGATTTTAGAGTTCCTACTAATTGGCAAAATGAAGCTTTACCAGAGGGCGGTATAATTTTTGCTGACTCAATTGAAGAATCGTTAAATGAAAACGTTGCCGGTGGTATTTCACAATTAAGAGAAAAGCCGCACTGGAGAATACAAAGTCAAAGAAGAGGCAGGCTTTTGCCGTATACGTTTGCCCATGCAACAGTTGGTATATCAAAAAATCCCAACCAAATAATATTAACAGAAGGTAACACAGCGTCAGCTTCTGACTACGATATTGTGATTATAAATCCCGGAAAAAAATACGGAAAGGGAGATACTTTTAATCTATCGGGCGGTAATGGCGGTGGTGTTGTTATAAAACCCATAGAATTTAATGAAGACAAAGGCGTTACCAAATTTGAAATTTCAGAAGTTGGCGTTTTGTTTGATACGGGTGATTTCTTAGACTCAGATGGTGTTATGGAGTGGGTTCAAGGCGAATCTTCTCCAACGGCCCCGCTATCTATTGTTCATAGAGATGTAAATCAAGGAACCGATCTTGAGGCATATGTAATCAGGGGAGCTATTGTCAACACCAAGTTTACAGACAAAAAACCGGCAGAAGCTTTGGAAACTGCTGGCCCAATAAAATTAGGTCCAGACCCACCACTAGCTAACGACGCAGTACTACAATTCCAACAAACAGATCCTAAAAATCAAATACTAAAAGTAAATCCAGACGCAAAATCTAACAATAACCAATATGATATATTCTTACATTATCATAATGACGTTTCTCATAATAGAATTGATGAAGCAAATGCACCGGCTGCAATAGAGCAAATGATTAGGCTTAATATACAGACTAACGGAACTTCTGGTGGCGGCGGATCTTTGACATCAAATGCTCAAGGTGCTGGCTCAGATATTGATTTCCCTCCGGGTGGCGGACCAGATCAATTCCAAGGGTCAGATTGGGCGTTCAATTCAAGCAACTCGGCTGGTGGCTTTATGACTGGGTTTGGAGATTTCTTTGGTGGACAAGGTGGACAGGGCGGTAGATTTGGCTAATAATATAATTTTTCGTGTATAATATAACAGATTATTTTCTTAATAGGAGATTAAATAATGGCATCTATAACGTTTCATGCTAACATAAATACTGCGTCTGTAAGTACGGACGCATCCTTGATTAACCACACGGCAGGCTCTGGATTAGGGTTTTTTGGTGGTAATTTTGGGCTATCTGTCCCCGTGGGTCAGTACCAAGAGTCTACGTTTGTAAGTAATTCAAACGGAACTGCTTCTGGAATCAAAGTCTCAAACACTAAATTTTCTAGCACTAGTGGTGTTATCCACAACGGAAACACGCCAGAAATAGACAATGAAGCTATGCCCAACTACTACGCACCTCTTAATGTCAGATTTACTCACGATGAGGCGGTTAGAGTTCAAAACTGTAAATTACGTATTTTTGATAGAAACGATATAGATAATATGGCTAGCGGCGTCACTACGAAGGTATATGAACTTCGTCATCCAAACGGTGTTGCAAATGCTAATTATGCACTTTCTCATCGCGGCAGAGGCACTCACGACTGGTACGAATTTGACCCAGAAGAAGACATGACAGATATGTTATTTACATCTTCTCCGGGTGTTAGTGGCCTTAACACAAGCGCTGGTGATAGTTTACCGTCTGAAAGTGAATCTCAAGCAAATTATGTGTATAAACAAGGCGCTGCCCATGAAGCAGAGCGTCACGACTGGTATTTAGCTCTAAGTGCTTCTCCAGATAGCATCGGCAGCAAAACCCAATATGGATTATATTTCACTCTAGAATACCTATAGGAGACTATTATGCCACTTTTTAAAAGATGTAAATGTGACGAGCTTTGTACCGATAAATGCGCCTGTAGATGCCACGGGTTTATTAGACGGCACAAATTAATCAGAAGAACAGCAGCTTTGGGTGGTGTTTTGGTTGGTATTTATTTCCTTGGGGCTTCTCAAGGTTGGTGGGATAGATTTCTATTCTAAAAAAATAGGGGGCGTAATGCCCCCTAGCCGATTTATGGATTTACAGTTTTTACGTTAACTACGGCTCGTTACGTTTACCCAAGCTGTAAAAGGATGGTTAAAGGCCGCTTAGGGCGGCCAGTCCGCTGATTTATATTGATACAGCTTTTACGGTATCTACAGCGCGATACGTTTTGCCAAGCTGTAAAAGCCTAGTTATCCTTACGAGATGCGTAAAGAGCAATGTTTTTAGCTGCATTTGACGCTTCATCCATAACATTATCACAATGAGGACAGTCAAAAACACCTGTCTCATGGAACTTTTTATTCTGTGCGGGCGTAACAGTCTTTCCGCACGCAGAACACGTTTTAGATGTTCCTCTTGACGGAACTTCTAGACAAGGAACACCCATTTGCCTACAAAGCTTAGGCACAACTCTTTGGATGTTTTGTTGGTAATAATTACCCATTTTAGATCCAAAATTAGCTCCGTCAATAGCTAAACCCTTGCCATTTGCCTTGCATTTTTTAACAAGTGGTAGAAAAATACTAGCAATATATTTGTCCATTTTTCTTGGAATGAGCTTTACAACCTGAATCCTTTTGGGTCTTCTGTGTTTAGATTTGATATTTGCTCTATCTTTATTGCCAATTTCTTTATTTAATTGCTTTACTTTATCAATTAATCTTTGAGCATATGGCCCTCGTTTCCACTTAAAAGATTTTTTCTCATTTAAATCATAAAGGGTTAGCCAATTATCTGCATTTACATTACAGTCGATACCATACCACTTTGTTGGATCTTCTGGGATAAATTTTAAGCAATCTTTTTCTTCTGCTACATCAATTACATTGTTTTTCGCATTTTTCTTTTCGGTTAGGGTAAAATTGCCACCCGCACCACCTTTACCGTCATAGTTTAAATTACTGGTGGTAAATTCGTATGGAAAAGTAGTTCTAACCGGCTTGCCTTTTTCGTCAACATCTCTCGTTAACACCGAGATTGTTTTATTAGAAGTGTTGATTTTAAATCCATCCTTAGTGTGGAAAGTTTCACTTCTAAGCTGTGGCGGCCTATTCATATTCATCATAGCATCACACAGCTTATGTTTATTAAACTTGTCGCCCCTAATTCTAGATTTAAGCATTTTTATATAATAGGCAAGAAGATTAGATCTCCAAGCATTGTTTGTGCTTGGTAGAACAGACTCTAACATATCTTTGATAGATGTGTCAGTTATTTTTTTACAAGTAACCGTATCCGACTCTTTAAGATCCTTTGCGTCTACCCATTGGTTTTTAGGAGTTCCGTCTTTTTTAAGTTCTCCATCTCTATTGTAGACTCCGAATTTAAAGTCGTAACTATTACCGTCAAAACCTAGATAATAACTATCTTCAACATCATCGTTTTGTATAACGATTTGCTGCGGATTGATATTAACGTTTTCTGGCCCGTATTTAGATATGATATCTTTAAGATAATTAAACACACTATAAGTGGTAATTCTTAAATCATCTCTGTAGGTTTCTAGGAAACTTTCTAAATCAAAAGCTTCTTTAGATACCATAAACTTTGATCCACGCACTTCGGTAGAATCTACAACAATAAAATTAGACATATTCTTAACTCCTGTGTTAAGACGTGTTATCAGAAACTGGGGGTTCACGGTAAACCCCCTTAGAATTTTGATTTACAACACAATGACTTTTACGTTAACTACAAAAGTCGTTACGTTTATAGGCAAGCCATTAAACCTTAGTTAAAGGCCGCTTAGGGCGGCCAGTCCGCTGATTTATTCAATTACAGCTTTTACGCTATCTACAGCGCGATACGTTTTGCCAAGCTGTAAAAGCAGGGTTGCCGATTTATGGCGATGTGGTTTTTACGTTAACTACGGCTCGTTACGTTCTGCCAAACCACAAAAGCTTGGTTACTCATTCTGCCCAGTCTTGGCATTCCACTTGACCCACCCGCGATCAGGTAGCCAGCTTCCATCTGCATCTTTGCGTTTTGGGAAGAGTGTTCCACCCTTCTTGTTAACGCCAAACGCTAGACGTGCGCCGCAATCTGCACATCTGAGTTCATAATATTCGTTCTCATCCACGGTTCTAACCACAAACTTAACGTTATCACTCCCACATTTACCGCAAACGGTTTCTTCAAAAACCTCTTGAAACTTAGCGATTTCTGCAAAGATTCCCTTTTGGTCATCTCCACTAAGCTCTACACTAAGTCGTCCATTTCTAGTATGATAATTTACCTTCATGCATTTCTCCAATCTTGTTGATACCCAGTAATAGAATCAGGAATTGATCCTTTGTTTTGTTGATACTCATTGATTTTCTCAATAGCATCGCTTGCTTGTTTCTTGTCAATCTTCTTTGACACAGAAAGATTAAATACTTCTTTAAACAACTTTCCGGGATGAATATCCAGTTGCTTACTTTTACCGTCGATGAACCGCTCTTGGTTCTCGGTCATTCTACCTGTTGATTGATATTCTCCTTGTGTAGTTTGTACCCCAGTAGTTCGACTAATACTCTTAGCGATCTCTGCGGTGTTCTTTTTAGTTACCTCTTCTGCGGCCACAACGCGCAATCTAAGGGCTTTTCTGAGCGCACGCCCCTCTGCTCTTGTTGCTGCTGTAGCAGTGTTATAGACACAGAATGTGTCGTCTGTGTTACCTTCCCAAGAGTCGGCAACATCACAGAAAGCAGACCCATCGGCAAACTCTACTTTCCAAATAACAGTAGACCTTCCAATCTCATTACCTCCAGACGGAGGGAATACTTGTACAGGTCCACTAAAAACAATCCTGCCCATCAATAGCTCTGCAACGCGCCTAAGTCCACTACAAAGAGGCATACCTTCAAAAAGCTCATTGTCCTCAAAATGACCTAGAACATAATCGTTCCATTCTGGGTCTGTGGGACACACTGGGCTTTCAATAACATCTTTAGTGCCTGTCTCTGTATTAGACGGTGTAGCAAGTTCAACATCTTCAAATAGATCACTCATAATTCAACCTCTATAAATCTTTTAGTCTTTGGTGGAAACTTATTTTCAATACTTTTTAATGTGCTTACAATATTAGATATTAGGTTCTCCTTCTTTTTCAGGCTTGCGTTTGCAATCGCCTTGACTCTTATTATAGCGAATCCCCTGCTCAAAATTCTACCACTTTTTTGTAAATCTGCCTTAATTTGTTTCTGTAGCTTCTCTTCGCCCCAAATTGGCAAAAAGTGTGAAGGGCCGTCCACTTCTATTATAGTCTTCAAAGCAGGAATGTAACGGTCTATTTCTAGTTTTTCGTTAGGAATCAATGTTTTATTATGAAAGTCTACAGTGTATCCACTTTCCATCAACTTATCCATTACAAATTTTTCTAGTTTAGAACCTTCTTTTCCTGCTTTGCGTATCGCATCTGTAGCCAGACGACACATCTTTTCTTTTTGTGATGCGTCCATCTTCTTCCATCTTTCTTTTGCTTGATTGACACGATCTTGCCTTTGCTCTTCTGTCATTTTCTCCCAGTGGGTTTCCATGCCCTCGCTGATTCTAAGTTTCTCATCTTGAGTTCTTTTCTTGCCAGCGGTTGGGTGAGCGCATCTCCCACTTTTCAATGCGTTTTTCTGAGCTTGACTTTTATCTTTTAGCTTGTATCCATGTTTGATTAGTGTTCTTCTAATTTTATTTGGATATGTATCTAAAGATTTAGCAATCTCATAAGTACTCTTACTCTGATCATTATACATCTCTATAATTTGTTTGTCAAGATTATTCATTGAAAACCTCTTTTATTTTATTTAAATCCATAGACTCCATCATCGTGGGTTCTTTTCCAGTAACTCTCTTGATGTAATCGTAATCTTCTTGATTGGTTACAAGAAATGGTAGCGTGTTAAAGATATGTATGATTTGCATAATATTCTTTTCTTGTTGCCTTGTATACAAGAACACAGCCTTAAATTTATTAATTACATTTCCGATTGAAGAGGCGGCGTTATAGCTAGTGATAATTAGATTGCCCGTAAATTGCCAAATGTCAGTAGAATTAAATAATCCAAACTTTGGCTGTATCGGAGAAAATCCAATATCGTTATAAAATAAGTTTCCGTTGTCGATTTCGCCTTTGTCAATCCAGCTATTCATAGATTCGTATATTTTATCCACTCCGTTTTGCGACGGAGAATCTACGTAAAACCCAAGGTTCATTATTGTGACTCCCAGTTATTGTCATTTAAAAACCATTCTATGGTTTGTTTTAGTCCAGTTTGTAAATCTGTTTTTGCTTTAAAATTTAACTTTTCCTCCGCGCTCCATGTGTTCAAGCAGCGACGAGGTTGACCATCAGGTTTACTGTCGTCATACTTAATAGAACCTTCGTATCCCATTTGCTCTGCAATCTCCGTTACGAGATCTTTAATTTTTATTTCTTTTCCAGTTCCAATATTGATAGGATCTAGACTTACATCTTTTTTAATTGCCAACGCGATTGCCTCTGCGCAGTCTGCTGCGTACAAAAATTCTCTAGAGGCTTCACCAGTACCCCAGATAGGAACTTCATCTTCTCCGTTCTTAATTGCATTATAAAATTTAAGAATGAGCGCTGGGATAACATGACTACTTGTAAGATTAAAGTGGTCGTGTGGTCCGTACATGTTGACGGGGATCAAGTTAGCACCTCTCATTCCGTACTGTTCTCCATACGCCTGTAGTAGTCGCATAAGTGTTTTCTTTGCGATTCCGTAAGGAGCATTAGTTTCTTCTGGGTATCCTTCCCACAAGTGGTTTTCTAGGAAAGGAGTTGGTGTGTGCTTAGGATACGAACATACTGTACCCAAAAGAACAAACTTTGAAACCATCTGCTTTCTAGCTTCTTCAATTAAGTTTGTACCCATAATAAGATTTTCATACATAAACTTTCCGGGATTCTCTTGGTTGGCACCAATACCACCAACAGAACCCGCAGCGTGTACAATAATATCTGGATTGTAGTACTCTAAAGCCTTCCTTCAAGCATGATAGTTTCTCAAATCATAGTTTTTTGAACCGATTCTAGATATCTTGTATCCTTCGTCTAGATGTTTTGGTAGATGCTCCATGAGGTTTTTTCCCAAAAACCCAGATGCGCCTGTTAATAGTATTCTCATATATAGTCCTCCTTACTATTATTATAGTTTAGGAAATACACTTTCGTCAAGTTATTTTTAAAAATATGCTCCACCTTCTATTTGTGCTTCTGGGGTTTCGTTTGGTAGCGGTCTAATCCAAGATGGGTTTTGCAGCATTTCTGCAAAAGACTCGTTGTCTTCCCATCTTTTTCCTTTTATGCCAAACAGTAATTGATTTCCACCGCCTAAGTATATACAACCTTTTCCAAGTTCATTTTGTATAAACTTACAGAGAGGGAGACCCATAGCGCCACAGCCGAGCGTAGCAAAATCAAAATCTTGTTTTGCTATTTCTTCTTTCATTTGGGCTAATCTGTCTTGCCATACTACCTTGGGTTCTTCTCCAGTATAGCACTCTGCAAACGGATATCTAACCGTTACCACCTCTGGCTTTGGAGCGCCTTGCCATATTTCCGAATATTTTTCTTTTTGTATAGCAACAGTGTCTGGAAATGGAGAAACAAACAAGAGCTTGGTGTCACCTAAATGGTAATGCCATCCTTCTTCGCCCTTTAGAAAAGGTTCTATTTCATCATGTCCATCAAAAAGCTCGTTCTTGTAACCTAGATGCTGCAAGCAAACCTCGTCTAAAAGTTTGCCGTCACTTAATGGGTGAAACCATTTTATTAGATGGTCCATGTGTAGCGCAGCATCTATGTACACTTTAATAAATTCTGTAAGCGAATCTAGATTGGGACATAGAACACCAGATTGCCAGAAAAGTTCATGTGGATTCTTTGTACACCTCCCCCTGTTTACAAGGAAGTCGTAAATGTAAGAAGTCTCAGTTCCTCCCAATTTGCCAAAAGATACATTGGTCTTATTTTTTAAACAGTCTATGATTAAGTTATTCATTTAGTATCCTCTAGGTATACGTTTTTAAATTTTTTCATTACCTTTTCTGGATAATATTCTTGGTAAACATTCCAAGTACCCTCCAAGTCTTTTATCCACTTTTTATCTAAAGAAAGGAGAATATTTTTTATATCGCTTTTATTTTTATAGTAAATACCCTTGCTCTGTAGTATATCAATATGATTTCGTTCTTTTGATTCTTTATAAGTAATAATTGGTTTGTCTCTTACAGAAAACTCGCCACAAGAAAGACCAAAAGACTCTCCTGCATTCCTTGCGTGTAACATCGCATCACAACTATTTATAAACTTTGTCTTGTATTCTAAATCGTATGTAGAAGGAATGTTTATTACTCTTTCGTGTTCTATAAAGACATTCGTATTCTGAAAAATAAACCACAAGTCTTTTCTCACGCTTAAACATTCATTTATAGCTTCTTTTACAAACTGTATGTCAAATGTTTCTGGGCTACCATTTCTGCCAAGCACTAAAGCGTCTTTAGGGATATTAAGTTCTTCTCTTAAATCTTCTTCTACGTCTGGAAGGCAAACCATGTGGGGTACATAAGGTATTTTATAGTCTGTAATTGCAGAAAGCCATTTTGAACCCATAGCAAATTTATCGCCATGAGCGTGATGTTCTTGACAAATTGCGACAGCATTAACTAACGTTGGACAGCTTTTTGATACTATCTTCGCTTCCTCTTTATTGTTTCCACCCTTTATTGCAAAAAAGTAATCACATTTTTCTGATTCAATAATAGTATTTAGTTCATCTAAATCAGAATATGTATAAACACTAAAATGTTTTGTAAACTTATCTAGCACCCTGTCGTCATTAAAATAAGAATTTTTAGGATACAAAATGATAGATTCATTACCAAGGTATTCACGGCTCCAGTATGCGTGATCATAAAGAGCTACGGTTGTACCCATCAAGCAAAGCTGATTATCGTGAAATGCTATTTTCATAATGTTCCTTTAAATCTTTTATTTGTTGAGATATAGGGTTTTCTATCTTTGGGTTGTAAATAGAACTTAATGTCCTATCGCAAGGTGTATTGCTATTGGTTTTTATTAAATTTTTACAAGTTCTAAACGAATGATCAAATAGTTTTAATAATTCATATTTGGAAACCGTGTCTGAGTATACATGCCTTGTCCCTTTCCAAAGATCGTTTTTTAAATGTAATATATATTTTGATAATTCTAGGCATGTTACACCATTCCATAAATGATCTGAATAACCATTAACTTGGTCGTTGCCCTTTTGGTTTAAAAACCAATCTAAAAGCGATACTGACCCAGTGCTGCCGAGTCCTATTATAGATGTTCTTATGCAACAACTGTCTCCCGGTTCTCCTAAAGATTTACTTTTTCCGTACCAGTCTGTACACGTATGAGGATCTGTCTCGCATCGAAAACCTTTTTCTCCATTATAAACACAGTCTGTCGTTATATGAACCAACCTACATCCTAGTGTTTCTGCAACGTCTTGTAACTGATGGGGAAATAAAGAATTAATAACCACGTAGTCTTTTAAAGAGAAGTCTCTTTGCTTAATTGCGCCAGCGCAATTTACGATAATATCACCTTCTTCAATTCCACTTTTGCGCAAAACATTCTCTATTAAAGATTTATCATTTTTCAAAATATCATAATCTTTTCTGGTAAGCGGCACTGCCTTGTCTTTTGCCTCTGAGCAAAAGTATTTTCCCATCATCCCATTAGATCCAAATACATAATACTTCATTTTCTTATATCATCCAATTTAATAGTTTGAGAAAAATTATCAACATTATCATTTTTAAATAAGTTAATACTTTCAAGATATTCATATATTTCTTTTTTTGTAATTGTATTAGAACTGTCGTATTTAAATATATCGTGATTATAGATTTTTGCGTCATATATTGGTTTAACAATATATCTGTCGCCTGCATCAATAGTTCTTAGAGACTCTGTTTCATTGATTAGATCTTCATGAATTTTCTCTCCGCTTCTAATACCGATAACTTTAATTTCTTTGTTATATTTTTCAGCAAATATTTCGGCTAGATCTATTATCTTCATTGCTTTTAATTTTGGTATAAAAGTTTCTCCTGTTTCTGCTTTTTCAATACAGTCTAATATTAAATCAACGCTGTCGTCAAGCGTCATCACAAAGCGAGTCATGTCTTCTTTGGTCACTGTAATACAATCACTATTTTTTGCTTGATACATAAATAATGGAATTATACTACCTCTTGTCTCTAGCACATTTCCATATCTAGTTGCAACAAATTTTATTCCGTCAATGTGTCTTGATCTTTCCAGAACAATTCTTTCCGAAATAGACTTACACATCCCATACACGTTTATTGGACTGCAAGCCTTGTCGGTGCTTACCATTACCACGCACTCAAGATTTTTTAACCGTTGTTGATTTTTTTCTACGGCATCCACAACGTTTAGAACACCTTCTAGATTTGTAGATACGCTTTCTTTTGGGTTTAATTCGCAGACATCTACATGTTTGAGCGCCGCAGCGATGATAATTTCTTGTGGATCTACTCTTGTAATAGCGCTTTCTATTGCTTCGTAGTCTCTAATATCACCCAGTATAAAATTTAAATTAGATTCTTTAAATTTATTTTTTACCGCCCAGTGCTTAGACTCATCTCTTGATACTATGTATAATTCATTACTCTTGGACAACCTTTTTATTAATGCCATTCCAAGTGAGCCGCTTCCACCGATAATCATTATTTTTTTCATTTTAATAACTCATTCTTTCAAAAATCTTTTTACCCTCAATCATACTAGATCCTGAATGACCACCCCCTTGTTTTGTTTCATATTCTATATTCAACATAGAAGAATCCCAACTGTTCCAACTTGCGGCAATATCTGGTCTATTAATACCCAGCGTTTCATCCCAATGCGGATAGCTTTCTTCTTTTAGCTTTTTAATAAAAATTTCTCCTCGGTCTTCATATTTATTATACCATTTTATATCTCTTTGAGAACTCCAAGGAAAGTTTAGTGGCGATTTCCAATTATATTCGTATGTAGATTCTTGGCTTTCATAAAGGGCTAAATCTGCTAGTTTTAGTCTAACGACCCAATCTCTGTCTTCCCAACCACCATGTAAAAATCTTTGATCCCACCAGCCAATTTTTCTAATTAATTCTTTAGAAAATCCCATAAATCCTACATTGTAAAGAAAAACACAAGCAAAACCGCTTGAAAGAAGCTCTATCATTTTTTCTGCTTCCGAAGCTGTTGGTTTTGTCCTATCGTTTATTAGTATCATCCACTCTGTATCACAAGTTGCTATAGAATGATTAATTAACTCAGAATATGATTCGTACACATCTGGATGTCTATCTATTCTATTATTCCATTTTACTTTATATTTCTGAGCAAGTGGAGACAATGCTTCCATTTGGTTTTTAACAACATCTTCACTACATCCACAATGTAAACATATCGTAAGTTCATCTATCATTTAACTCGTCCTTTATAACTTTAATAATCTTTCTAGATCTAGCTTCTGTTGTACCATGTTCTAATAGCCATTTTTTCTGTTTACTTAACATGCTATAGTATTTATCAGTACCCGGAAGAGTTTTTAATAAATAGTTTAATTCTTCCATTGATCCATATGAGTAGCACGGTAAATTTTGTGGAGAACATTGACTTGGCTTAGAGTCATAATCTTTAAACAGTAATAGAGCGCCTGCTGCAATAATCTCATAATGCCTTAAACAATCCCAGCCTCCTTTTTTGCAAGATAGACCAAACCAAGATTGCGCTAGATCCTTGTAGTAGTTTTCTTCATCTAGAAACTTGTAGTTTCTTGCGACAGGTTTTTCAAAAAGTGATTCAGACGGAACAGCGCTAGGTATCAATTGTACCTTTTTTGTGCTTGTAGATAAAATACGACTTTCCGGTATACCAAAACCCGTAGGGTAAACATTTTTTAAATTTTCCTCTACTAGTTCGCGCTTAAAACACTTGCTAAATTGGGTTCCAATTACGTATTCTCCATAAGCTAATACTTTTCTTGGAGCTTGTCCGTATAAATCATGACCATCAATAATCCATGAATTATTATTTGCTAAACTATTCAATTCTTCTATGTTTGGTTGTTCACCATAAATATGGCCGTCCCCATATAGAACAGCATCATACTTTTGATTTAATTCATTACCTCTAATTTCTTTTGATATATCTTTTAATGGTTCATGTAATAAAGAAAAGCCCATACCATGTAGCTCTTCTTTTTTAGTTTCTGAAAAATCATGATACATTATTTTTTTGCGAGGATAGTCTACACAGTTGTCGCCTAATATTTTTCGCAAACCATGCAATACACTCATCTCAAGATAGTCACCTTGAGCTTTTGGGTTTTTTGTAGTTACAAATAAAATTTTCATGCTATCGCCTCAACTGCTTGAACAAAATAATCTGTGCAAACACCCATAGCCCTACCGTCTTTAATTGTGCTTATAGTAGATTCTAAGCTTTGACAAACTATAATTGTTTGCGCGTTTACCTGTTCTCTTGGATACGCCCAAATCCAACCTTTGGAAGTCATGGTATGTGGGTCATTTTCGTGAAAGAAAAAGTGACCAGAACCAATTAAAGACATCTGATTGCAAGCGTCAAAATTTTTGCAGTGCCAAAGAATACCTTCATGTAATAATAGGTTGTCTACGTGGCTCTGCATTGGCTTGTCATGTCCCGTCCAATATTTACCATTGCGATACCAAAGGTCTAGCTCACAGTATGTAGATGCGCCCCTTTTATCCACCTCGCAATATTTATACCATGCTTCTATAGTGTTTTCTTTTTTTGATGGACCTGTTAAATTACCACGATGTGATATGATAATCACTAATCTTTCTCCTTTAAAAAACGAGAAAGATCTTCTGGAGTACCTAGACCCCACATGTTTTTAGCTGGTATATCAAACACTTTAATTTTTTTACCATCTTTAATTGCATGATTAAAAACTGGGCAAACGTAAAATTCATTATTGTGCCTAATATCTTTATCTATCATTTCTTCTGCATATTTAACATAATCACTACCCTTGTTCCAGTAATAAATACCTACGGTGGCGATATTGCTGATGGGTTTTTTTTCTGCTACCTCGCTAACAAAACCGTCTTGGTCTAGCTTTGCAAAACTCCATTTTGGATGTGTTGACTCAAAAGTTAGCATACCCCCGTCAATAGTGTCGCCTATCATAGAGTACATAAATTCATTAGAATCCCAATCCACAAACTGGTCTGAATTAGCCATTAATAGTGGTTGATTATTATTTATCAAATGTTTGGCGATTAAGGTAGTACACGCTGCGCCTTCCGTAGTGCCATCTACTTCTATAACTTTACACCCCGGAGAAATGTTTTGCAACACGGTTTTCAAATTATATTTTTTGCAATGTGATTTTTGCACAATAAAAATATAATTCGCGTCTATATTTAAGTTTTCTATAACGACTTGAATCATAGGTTTGCCGTTAATTTCAATTAATGGTTTGGGAAATGTATAGCCAGCTTTCTGAAATCGTGATCCAGCCCCGGCCATTGGTATTAAAACATTCATGTTCTCGCCTTGCCATTTCGGTTTTTTTTCTTTTTGCATTATGTTTATCTGTTTTATTTTTTCTAAAATGCGCTCGCATATAACATCAAAAGTATTTCTTACCGCAAGTAAATTTGCTCCAGATTCTATAGCCGCCGTTCTCCCAACATACGAATCTTCTATTATAAGCGTTTCTCTGGGTGACACTCCAGCGTCAATAATACTGCGCAAAAATATTTCTGGGCTTGGTTTTGCATTTTTTACATCTTGATTAGAAAAAATTTTATCTATATATTTTATAAAACCCTTCCTTATTAGGATGTTTTCTATAGTTTTACTTACAGAATTAGAACAAACATGGATAGTGTATTTCTTTCTCTTTAGCTTCTCTAAAACAGATATGATTTTTTCATCAGGTTTCATTTTAGAAATTAAATTTTGTGTTTTTTCTTGTTTTAATTCCCAAATAGTATCATAAAGATTAGAGGGCAAACCTTTTGTTCTGGATAGTATTTTTAATTTTTTGATAGTAGGCAGTCCATCAAAAGTAGAAAGATGTTCTTGTTTTGGTATAACATATTTTTCATCTATCTCTTTCAGCGCTATATTAAGCGACTCGTAGTGCAAATCTCTAGCGTCAACAAGTACTCCATCTAAATCAAAAATAATATGCTTAATCAAACTACTAAATCTCCATTCTCTCTAATAATATTAAAATTATTACAAATTACCTCTACATTTATACCGCAACTATTAAAAAACTCTAGAAATATTCCTTCTGGGCATGGTTGAGTAATTCTTTTTGAGTCTTTGTATTTATCAAACATTGTTCCCATTTTGTCTATAGTCTCTGAAGTTCCGACAGTTAGCCAGTCATTTACACCTCCGCATCCTCCGGTTCTATCTTTTAGGTACAGTGTATTATTTTTTATCTCCGGTAGGGTAAAATCTTCATAAATTTTTAAATCATATCTAGTTCTAATCACAATGTCGTATACCCTTGTGGTGCTTCTTTCGTAATCAGATTTTGCTTTTATCGCTTTACACATAGAATATATCATACTTTTAGTGTTTTCTAAAAAGCATGGATGTTCAAGCGTTAAACTTTTAGGCTGATAATTCTCACAGATATCAACAATAGAATCAAAACTGTACTGTCCGTAGTGACTGGGATCTGATTCGTTGTAGTAGTTTTTATATTTTTTTTGTTCATATGAATGCCAAGCATGACAAAAAACATCAGCATTATAAAAATCTACTATGTGCTTTTTAATACTATTCGTAGTTAAAGATAGAGATCTAGGTTGACCAGAAAGACATAGCGCTACTCTTGCCATTGTTGTCCTCCTGCGAAGTGTCTAATTTTTATGTTGCTTTTATCCACTTTATTTATGTGAAAATCCAAATTAGACTCGCCGGGAACTTGTGTTACATTCCATTCTGTTGGCAAAGGTTGCACATGTTTGTTCAGATCATCTAAGGAGTAAACCGTATCTTCATCTAAATTTGAATGAAATCCAAAATTTGGTAGATCCCAGAAGGAAACATCCGAATGTCTTTTTATTCCCGCTAGAGAATACCAAGACGCTTGTTCTCTAAATTCATGCCAAAACGCATTGACGTAACCAAACCTATCATGCCTACTTACCTTGTCGTTTAGTTTTGCATATCTTTCATCGCTAAGTATTAAATTGATCATTTCTTTTGACCAACTATTTACATTGATAGCGTAATTACCCATACAGTGTGTATTGCCAGTATCTATGCAATAGGAAAAAGATTTGTCACAAGGATAGTCCTCGTCAAGTTTGTCGATTCTCATGTCAGCATCTAAATGCAATACTTTATCCCCATCTGACACTTCTCCACTTTCAATTAAATCTCTAATCAGTGTAAACTTCCACCAAGTAGGGTTATTTCTAAAAAGCTCACCACCTTTGCTGACTATGTAATCATATCCATGCTTATCTGCAAACTTTTTATTTCTTTTAGAATAATGTTCTTCAAAGAAAGATTGTTTTTCGTCTGGATAATTGGCTATAACAAACAGTATTTTTCTCATTGTAACACCTTGATTATTTGCTCACAAACACCTTGCAGTGTAAAGTATTTTTCAAAAAGTTCTTGCCCAACCTCTAACATACTATTATACTTACTATCTGAGATATTTTCAAGTTTAAAATGTAAATTCTCACAATTATTTACCACGACTGAAAATTCACTCCAATCTAGGGTGTCGTCCCAAGGTAAAAACAGTTCATCAGAAATTACAACGGGGACACACCCAAGCTGAAACGCTTCGTATAATCTAAAAGAGTTTAAGCCGTAGCCTCTAGGACATAGTAAAAATTTACTTCTTATCGCAGATGATAGATAAGCGTCATATTGATTCTCTTTAACCGATGCTTCCCACTGCTTTACAAATATCTCACAGTTAGTCTTTTCTATAAACTCATTATACATTGCGCTTCTTATGGGGTGTGTAACAGATCCCACAAACGAGCAAAGCTTAGTTTTTTGTGATTTAAATTTTTTTATATCTTGCGCTGGTATTTTTGAGCATACTAAAGGAATTGGTATTCCTCCTGCATTGCCCCCAGCATTAAAACAGAGGGTGTCTGGAGGTAAATTTTCTTTTACCGCATCGTCATGCTGCGACACTGTAAAGTATTTTTTTTCTCTATTTAGCTTGTCTAATTCTTCTTGAAGTCCCTCGGTTTCTCCATTGTTGTAACAAGCAGTCCAAGTTACATCTATGTATTCTCTATCCGGCTTATTTTCTAAGCTGTGATAGAAATTATGAAAATAGTCTTCAAGATAAGGCCCAGTGTGATACGGCGGGTAAGGACCATGATTTGCTATTGTTCTATATTTATCTAAAGGCATTTAAATCCTTTCTAGAATACAGAAGTTTCCGTGTGACTTATCCGCCACTGTAAACTTATATTCATCTTTGTCAGATAAAAACTCACTAACAGCTTTTTCTACTCCGGTAGAAAAGAAGTCGTAGTCATCAACAATTATAACGCCTTGCTTGCTTATTCTGTTGTGTAAACAGTCGAGAGCTATTTTGATTGGTAAATAAAAATCAAAATCTACAAAAGCAAAAGAAACTTTTTCAGGAGTCTTTTGTATTGTCTCGTCTACAAACCCGGAAACCATTTTAATTGTTTGGTTGGCAAGCCCCATTCTTTGTAGTCTGTATATACACTCGTTTGGATGGCAGTTCATTGTGCCTTCATAAGCTTCCATTTTACCTAAATTAAAAATGTCGTCTTTTAGCTCGTCTTCTTTTGTTGGTTTTGGTAAACCTTGGAAAGAGTCAAAAAGATACAGGTCTTTTCCTAATCCAGATATGGTATCGGCTATGAGTGTAGACGTAGCTCCTTGCGCAACTCCATATTCGCACACATCGCCTTCAACGTGTTCTGTCTGCTTTAGTGCGTTTAATATATAGAGTCCTTCTACTGTTTCTGTCCCTATGAGTCCAGACAAAATTTCTAGCTGCCTGTCAGTTAACTTTTCTGGAAGATCAGACAAGTCATTTCTCATGCTGTTGTTTAAATACTGTATAGTCTCCCTATATCGTTGCGTAATATAATCATATGGATAATTAGCTTGCTGCCATTCTTTATCGTTCAATTAATTGCTCCTTTACATAGTCCATTATTCTCATTTTATTTTCTATTCCCACGACCCAGTTTGCGTGATGAACTAGGATGTCTTTAGGAATTTCAAATTCTTCACCCTGCCACGGTCTAGGTACTACGTGTCCAAAGGTAAAAAATTTGTGTGAAAGCTTTTTATGTTTACACATATAAAGATGGTTATTAAGGGTTGTTTGATCTTCTTTTACATAATTATCTTTCATTGTTTTGAACATACTTAGTGTTGTTTCATTCGCTTTACAGATAAAAACACCAGAACAAAAAGAACCTATGTCTTCTTGGCAAGCTATATCATAGTCTTCAATCTCTAGCAAAAGCTGTTCAGCTACTTTTCCAAAAAATTGAACGTCAACGTCGCAGTAAAAAAAGTGGCTACCCATGCTTTCTTCACAAGCCTTTATGAATAGCTCTACTTTTTTGTAGCAAGTTTTGTCCCATCCTTCTTGGTAGAAAGAGCCTGTTTTACAGTGTTGCTGGTCGTCTTCTATTACATGTAAATCAAACTCGTCTGGTAGGGTTTTTAAAAAATAATTTTCATATAAACATCTGTGCGACGGAGTAAATGTTGTAAAAAGATTCATTTTAGTCATTAGTGATCCTTTGCCTTGGAAATCCTAGCTCTTTTCTCTTTTCAAAAACCATTTGATCTCTACCGGAGTAGAATAGGGTTTTTTGTGCAGACAGATCAAAGTCCCCTGAGTTACTATTATCTTCTTCGCCATAGTGTTCATGTTTAATTATAACATGATCTATATACTTTACTCTACCCATCTTATATACAGACTGTGTAAACTCATCATCACAATACAAGCTTTTGTAGTCTGGGTGATAGATATAGCCAAAGTGATCGTAAAGATTTTTACCAAGAATAGATAGCGTTATTAGACTTTCTTTTTTGTATCCATCAAAATAGTGTAAGGCGCCGTTTAACTGGGGAAAGTACATCTGCATGTCTGTTGCAATAGTGTCGTCCCAGTTTTCTTCTTGTGGTATCATATCATCAGATGCGCAAATTACAACATCAAAATCTTTATTTTCAATATGATCGTTGATAGCCGATATCTTGTTCGTATTTTTATCAAAGTACATATCAAAATCACAATGATCTACGTCACGAAACACAGAATGAACCGCCTCTACTGACTCACTATTGTTCATCGTGGTGTCGTCAATGTCGCAGTTTATATTAAAGTGTAGCTGATTTTTACCGCTTGACATATTCACATACTTAGATAAGCATGAAAGGAATTTTTGTGGTCTAGCGAATGTAGGAAATTGTACTAGTATGTTCATATCTGTTTTACAACCTCTAGCAGTGTCTTTGAAATCTCTTCTTGACCAAGTTCTTTTGCAAACTGCGCCGCCCTGTTGAAGCAACTGTGATGCTTTTTGATTTGAGCTTTGATATTATCAATACTTGGCTCGTCTTCTTCTTCGTAAAAAAGTGTAGACAATACTTGATTGAATAGCTCTTGCTGCTCTTCTGGAACTTTAACTGTTAGCTTCTTTGCTTTTACAAACCCATCAAAGAAAACTTGAGAGCAGGCAAAATTTACGTCTCCAGTCAAAACAACTTCTTCGTATTTGTCGTAAAGAGAATTCATATTTAAAATGTTTGCTTGTAGATCAAAGCTTGCGTCTGGATTATCTGCCATTACAACTTTGTGATAAGTTTCGTAGAGCTTGCATGTTTCTGTAAACTTTTCTGAAAGTCTGTTTGATACAACTGCTGCCTGTATATTATAGTCAGGCGTTGGTGTTTTTGTGGCAAAAATATCGTAACAAGGCAAGAGATTTACAACCTTTCTGGAATCACACTTTACAGTCGTTAGAAATTTATAGTCTTGAGATATGTAAAAAGGACACTGAATATTTTGGTTTTTCAGTAGGGCATCTAAATTATTAAGTATAGCTTGATCTATACCGGTAATGTCTACTACAAGTTTAATGTTGGTGTTATTTGTTAAGTAGGAGACTATATCTTGATGTATACTAGCAAAACTTGTTACCAATACGTCTGGTCTTTCTGAATCTAGTTTATCGTAAACACTAATCTGCTCGTTGAGATTCCATATCTTGGAGTCTACCCCAACTCTAGATAGGCACTCGTTCAAGTACATGGGTTGATTGGAGCATGAATTTGAATAGTTTTGAATCAGTAGTTTCATTGTTTTATTCTCTTTAAGGTTCTCATGTTATTAAGTTTCATAATTTTGTTTTTACCAACGTCTGTGACAGACACCGTATTGTTTTTTAGTAGCTCGTTTATTGCCTCAAACATAAATTTATTTTTAAAATCAGGATTTGAAACTATGGAGTAGAATTGGTCAATTACGTCCTGTCCATTTAAATATAAGTTCTCGGTCCAAAAGTCGGCTTTTTCACCCAAACAGAAAGACTGCAACCTTTTTTTATTCACGATTGCTGACACAAAGAATTCTGATTTAAAGTTTTCTTGCTGTACACTTATAGATGTTTTTTTGTAGTCTATAGATGACAAATAAGAAGGCGTAAGCAATATATTACCAGAGCATATTAATATTTTAGTATTCATGGTATTGTTTAAGCACAGCCTTGCGCTTTCACAACAATTTGAATTATAATGTAATTGGTTTTCTACAATCCTTATGTTTTCTTTTTTGAAGTTTTCTTTTACATACTCTGTTGTTTTCTTGGCATCGAAACCAGAACACAATATTATTTCGTACTTAGGAAAAACCGCTTTGACTGCTTCTATTTGTTTTTGTAGTAATGTTTTAGTATCTACTTTGATTAGTGGTATCGGGCCGTAAGACTTCATTCTATGGCCGTGGTTTTCTCCTAGAAGAATTACAGTTACATGGTCCTTAACTGTTCCTTTCTTTGTTTCTGCCTCCTTTGCTGATATTATGTATTTTTCTTTTCTCATTCTATATTTTCAAGTGAGTTATTGTTATCAGCTTGTTCTAGTAAATACTCTGACATTTTGTCGTAGTCATTAAAATCTAAGTAATTTTTAGAAACTAGTTTTTTTGGAATTGCAACTACATCGTTTTGTTTAACGAGCGAGTTTTTCTTGTAAACCTTATTAACGCCTCTAAAGAAGTTAGGTTTAATTTTTTGATCGCATTTTATTTTTACGAAGTAGTCAGCATGTTTACATATATCAAATGCGTTGTAATCAACGTCTTGATCTCTTTCTAACTTGTGGTTTAAAAGTAGTTTTGTATGCCTAAATTTATGTAATAATATATTTGCATAGTTTACATACCAGTTAGGGTTCTTATCTTTTGACAAGTAAGAACATATTACTATTTTTAATTTACTCGCTGGGTAGTCAATTTCAAGTAGATTTTTAATACATTCTTCTATATCCGACAACCCCTCTTTGTTATCAAATAAAACTAGTCCAAATAAAAGTTTATCATCCTGCTGGTCGTCTTTCTGCGGTGACTTCATAAGATACTCCATTTATGGTAGATGATTTGACAAAAAACCCTAAAGCCCTTAGCCCATTTTTTACAGTGTCTATAGTAGACAGAGACAAGCTCTTTCCAACCAAAACAGATGCGCTTGCTTCGTCAATCATTCCGTTAACAACATTTTTAAAGAAACATCTTAATTCTGTACCAGAGATTACTACAGATCCACCAAGTCTAACTTTAGAGCAAATTTTAGCAAGAGACTCTTCTGCGTTTACAGTGCTATCTAACGCTTGCTTTGCTATAATTATTTCACATGAGTTACTGGGAATATTATCAAGGTTAAGATATTGACTGGTCATAACCGTCTCAAAGCCTTCTATCTTTTGTGATTCATCTTCTATAATTTCGTGGGGAGGGTCGGATGTGTATAAGTGGTAGCAAATACTTCATTCCAACTGTTTATGAATTTTTCTTTTGAGAATTTATCTAATATAGTTTGTCTAGCTGCTTCTCCTACATTTCTTCTTAATTCTGAGTGATCTAGAAGATCTTTTATGTAAGACTTCAATTCTTCTTCGTCATTTGATATAAAGCCGTTTACACCGTTCTCTATGATTTCTGGAATCATGCACGTAGCTGTAGACACTACCGCACAGCCGCAGGACATGGCTTCTAAGAGCGACGTTGGAACTGGGCTAACTGTGGACGTATTTAGAAAAACAGACGCTTGCTGGTACTCTGACGCTAGCTCATGAATATCTTTTGCTGGTTCTGATAAACCCGGAGTATTGCCAACCAACCTGACCGGCAAGTTTTGTGTAATTCTTTGCCATCCAGAATAATTGCAGCAGTAATCTCTGTTTACAAAGTCGTTTACAACACTAAGAACTTTTCCGTTTTTCTCTACGTCCGATGGTTTAAAAATTTCTGTGTCTACTGAGTGATGAATAACCCTATTGTCACAGTTCATTCTCCACTTGTCAACAGAATATTCTGATATGAATACATTAATATTACCAGTCATAGCCCTAAATCCATCAAGCTGATTTTGAGGCCAGTTGCTGATTGGTAGCGTGTGTTCAAGTGAGACGATGGGTAAACCAAGTGTTTGATTGATTCTATGCGCCATTTGAAATTGACCAAACTTACTGTGTGACAGAATAAAGTCAAAGTCAATACTTGTCATGATTGAGTTTTGAGGCATGGTGTAATAATTCTCTGGGACTTCAGAATAATTCTTATCCCATTCTTTACATCCGTCATATCTAAAGGAAAAGAAATTGTGACCAGTTTTAGCTTGTTGAAACTGATATCTTTCATGTGTATCAAAAGTTAAGATATTATACTTATCTTTCTTCTGCGTGGCCTTGCTAATGATTGAGGCTGTTTGACTACTCATTGATAATCTCCTTCATCAATTTTCCAATATTTTCGTAAGAGAATTTTTCAGCCCTCTTCAATCCTGTTGCCTGATTCCTATTTTTATACATTATAGGATTTTTTTGCCAAGAGTCAAAATATTGTCTCATTTGTTTTCTGATTTTCATCTCGCAGGGCTGGAACCAATATTCTCTACCTGTAAAAATATCTGGAAAAGCTGCGTCAGAACACTTACAAACAGAAAAAGATCCATCTACTAAATGTCCAGGTTTCCAGTCTGATTTATCTACAAACTCTTTCGGTCCACCAAAGTTGCTACAGATAGGCGTGTTGCCAAAAGCCATAGCGTCAAAAGAAGGAATAGACCAAGCCTCGCCGTGAGTAGGACACAAGAAACAGTCCATATTTTGGTGAATTGCACAGATGTCTTCGTCAGAAGTTTTCTCCGATATGATAACTAGTTTTTTGTATTCACCAACATTTTTGTGCATCCTCAGAGAAGATTTTACATTTGTTGAAATTTTGTCAACATATTCTGATATTTGTTCTGGAGAATATCCAAACTTGTTTACCTTTAGAACTAAAGATACTTTTTCTGATTTATCAAATTCACTAAAGAAGCAAGTAAGTATTGATTCTAGATTTTTTCTATCGTTAACATCGCCAATGTAGTAAAACTTAAAGCAGTTTTCACTGATGCCCCACCGACACCTGTCGG
>BCSF01000051.1_pt1 | contig 50616 bp, 46 predicted proteins | sample 1016431 | NCBI WGS metagenome assembly BCSF01 (sample SAMD00045685;SAMD00045686;SAMD00045687;SAMD00045688;SAMD00045689;SAMD00045690;SAMD00045691;SAMD00045692;SAMD00045684;SAMD00045690;SAMD00045691;SAMD00045692;SAMD00045684;SAMD00045685;SAMD00045686;SAMD00045687;SAMD00045688;SAMD00045689, study... | reverse complement strand
CCGTTCTCTTCTAATTTATCGGCTATTACTCTTCCACTATATTTCTTATCTGATAAATCAATTAAGATTAAATGTGAATCAGTACCACCTGTAAGTATTGATATATTATTATCTCTAAATACCTTACACATAGCTTTAGCATTCTCTTTTACTTTAGTACAGTACTCTTTAAATTCAGAAGAATTTGCTTCTATAAAGCATTGAGCTTTAGCAGCTATAATATGCATTAAAGGACCTCCTTGAGTTCCGGGAAATATAGCTCCGTTAATTTTTTTAGAATACTTTTCATTATTCCATAATATAATACCTCCTCTAGGACCTCTTAAAGTTTTATGAGTAGTAGAAGTTACTACATCTGCATAAGGAAAAGGATTAGGGTATTCACATCCTGCTATTAATCCTGAGTAATGAGCCATGTCTACTAAAAGTATAGCTTCTACTTCATCTGCAATCTCTCTAAATCGGTCCCACTTAATTATTCTAGAATAAGCACTAGCTCCTGCAATAATTAATTTAGGTTTGATTTCTAATGCAATATCTCTAATTTTATCGTAATCTAAAAAGCCATTACTATCAACACCGTACGAATAAGCATTATAAATTTTTCCTGATATGTTAGGTTTACTTCCATGGGATAAGTGACCTCCACTAGCTAGGTCCATTCCAAGTAACGTATCACCAGGTTTCAAAAATGCTTGAAAGACTGCTTTGTTTGCATTAGCACCACAATGAGGTTGAACGTTTGCATACTTACACCCATAGAGTTTTTTTAATTCCTCTATTGCAAGAACTTCAATTTCGTCCATATACTCACAACCGTTATAGTATCTCTTACCAGGATACCCCTCAGCATATTTATTAGTAAATTCAGACCCTGCTAGTTCCATTACTGCTTTACTAGCAAAGTTTTCACTAGCTATAAGCTCTACAGTACTATTTTGCCTATTTTTTTCTTTACCAAGTATGTCTAATATAGCATTTCCTGCTAATGCCCAACTAAGAATTCCTGCTACTGTAATAGCAACTTCATCAAGCTTACCATCTTTCATCTCCTTATCTAAGGCAGCTTTTAAAGATAGAGCTAACTCTTTTTCGTCATTTTCGAAAATTATATCTGCTAGTTTCATTATGCTCTTAATATATCGTTAATGATGTTGTGTACTCTAGCAAACTTGTCTAGTACAGCTTTTCCTTCATTTAACGATATAGGATTCATAAATGCACCGTGTGTAGATGGATTTGATACAAAATCCCAACATACTAATTCAAAATCAGGTTGTACTTCTAAGTACCCTTCATTTGTTTGTTGTACCGAACCTGTACCTCTAGAAGAAATACCAATAGTATGTCCGGCTTTAATAATCTCTTTTACAATATTACCGGCAGGTGTATTAAGTAATTCTACCTTACCCATCAAATCATCTCCATTCCAATAAAGATCTTTTACAACATGAGATGCATTTTTTAATGATACTACAGCAGATTCTGGATGATCTAATTCTCCAAATGCATTTCCATTCTTTACGAATTCTGTCATATATTTTTTAACCTCACGCATTAGAATACTCTTTTCATATATTCTACCGTTTTGGTTTTTTGCACCAGCTCTCTGCATAACTCCTTCTACTTCAAATACCCCAGGTCTTTCCTTAGATTCTCGAAGAATAGGTTTAAATGGTGTTACATTTACTAATACATTAGCCATAATTATTTTTGTCTTTTAGTATACTTATATTTTTTACCTTCAGCAACTGGTTTAAATACTGTTTCTTTTTCTTCTAACTCTTCTTCTGCTATTTCATCAGTTTCAAGCATTTTTACTTTAGGCATTTCTAAGCCTTTTGTAAATCCTTTTTCTGTTACAGGCATTAAATCTTTTCTGAAGGCATCTTCAATGGCTGGTCCTAACATAGCTCCAACTGCTAATCCTTCAGTATTTTTAATATCTTTAAAGCTATCGTATACTTTTTGAATCTTATCTTTTGTTTTAGCATAATAAGACTCTACATCAGTAACTATATTTTCTAAATCGTTGATAGCAGCTTGAAATCCTTCGAAATCGTTATATGTACTAGCGATCTTTGATAAATTACCTGTAGCCGCTTCTGTGATTACTTCTTCTTGAAGAACTTTAGATATAATAGCTTTAAAAGCTTCTTTTAATTCTTGATGCTCTTCAACAGTATCTTCTACGATATCTTCTCCTTCGTTAATTTGACTGTCAATATAGCTTAATAAGTCTTTTTTAGCAAATGGTACCATTCCTGGTTCTGTTGCTGGACCTTCTTTCCATTCGTCCCATACTGCTATTAATTGTTTTAATACCTTATCTAGCATAGGTCCCATAGACTCTACATATCCGCCGGTTTCGTAATCATTTTCAGTTACTACCTTACCGCCTTTCATTTTTCTACGTCTACCTTCATTTACCTCTCCTACAAATCCTCCTACTTGAATTTTAATTCCGTAATGATCCGCAATAGCTTCGATTACTTCAAGTGCTTCTTCCTCTTCAGAAAATTCACTATCAACTGCTCTATCTTGAATTAATGAAATGAAATCCTGTAATCCTCCAACTCTTTCGTTTACTTTCTTACCCATAGCTTTTTTGATAGCTTTATCTTTAGCAGCTAAATAATCATCTCCGTCTATATCTCCGTCTCCGTCTAGATCTTTTCCTTTCTTTTCATCAATATAATCTGTATTAACTGATAAGAATTCTTTAAAGTTATCTAAGACAGCTTGCATACCTTCATCTGAACCATCTGCTTGTTCTTCCCATTCTGGATGAGTTCTGTAAAAATCGTTGATTGTTTCGTCATCAATTATACTCTCACCTGTGGCTGGGTTTTTATAAAAATCTTTTATATAATCAGCAACTGCATCAGCTTGATCGTATTCATATAGTGATTTTTTCTTTTCTTTTAAGCTTTTCAAAGCAGCTTCTATCTGTTCTTCAGTAAAGCCTTTTGCCATAGCAGCTTCTTTTAATTCGGCTTTTTTCATACCATTAAAAGTATCTACATGGTTATTTTTCTTAACCTCTACATACTTGTCGTGCTTGTCTACTTTTTTAGAATCTCCTGATAGGAGGTGAAGATAGTGGTTGACGTCTTTTTCTAGATTTTTCTCAGCTTTCTTTTTAGCTTTAGCATAATCTTCTTCTGATACAGTTTCTTGAGACATTAATCCCATTCCTTCTAATTCATAATCAACGGCTCTTTCTAAAGTCTCGATTGAATATCCAGGAGCAGGTTTATCATACTCGGGTACTTCTTGCTTTTTAGCCTCGTAAATTACTCCTTTACTTTTTAATATAGATACTGTATCTTCGTATCCATTGAATGGAGATAAAAATTGGGATAATTCTCTTTTCGCATCTTTTACAAATTGAGATTTAGAGAATTTACCCTCTAGAATAGCGTTATATTTTTCCTGTATTGTTCTCATCTAAGTAATCAAACATTTTAGTGTTATATGGTCTTTTTTTTGTCTTTGCTACTTTATAGCCTAATTTTTCGGCATATTTTGTTGCATTATTCTTTTTCCCCTTTTTTGAAAAAGCATGAGGAGTAGCATATTGCGCTCCTTTGCCGGGTGTAAAAGAAGCACCACCGACATTGGTAGCGCTAATTTCATTTAATTCCTGCATTACTTCTTTAACTAATTCTCTTAGCTGGCTTATTTTCATAATCCTTTTAATTCTTGAACTAGTTCGTAATACTGCATTATATTAACAAGATGGTCATCAGTTACTCTTTTTGTCTTAGCTACTGGCTTAATAGTTTTAACTATCTCTTGTAGCTTAATTGCAACGATTTCATCTTTAACTGTTTCTTTTAAATTATTTATTACTTTTTTTAATTTTTCTAATTCTTCATTAACAACATTACGAAGTCTGGTTGAAGAATCAACTGAAGTGATAAATTCTTTAAGTATGTTTTTCTGTTCTGGAAGAAGAGTACCGTATTTAGAGTTAACTTTTTCTAAAAGACTTTTAAAAGTAAGTAATTTAAGATCTTTATCATACTTTGAATACTCTTCAATTAAGTTATCTCTTACTTGTTTTTTATTTTGCTCTTCTTTTGTAAGGTGTTCTAATATAGTAGTTTTATTATCTACTAAAAAATTAGGATCTACAATATCTGTTACTTTGTGTGCTTCCATTAAACAGTAAAGAGCTGCTAATGGTTTGTAATCTTTAACTGAGATTGAGAAAAATTCATCTAAATCGTAATTGTCTTTAATCTCTTTAATGAGATTGTATTTTTGTTTTTTAAGTATATCTTTGTTTATACTTCGAGATACTTCAATAATAGTTGATACAATTGATTCTGCTTTAGATTGTGATATGGATTTATTTTTTAGAATAAATTCATATAGTTTAAATTCACGAACTAAAGCTGATTTGCCGGTGAAATTATTTTTAAGGATAGTAACAGCTGCAGAGTCTTTTTTATTTAAAGTATCTGCTGCAATCTGTTTTACTAGCAATTCAAATATTAGCCCGGTATTTTTATACTTACTATGTTTAATGCGCATTATTATGATGTTTTGTTGTACACGTAGTACACCTTACCTATATAAATAGTGATTAATTATGTAAATCTTTAATTTGTGATTCATCTAACAAGTTATCCTCTTCTTCCTCTTTCTTTTCGAATATAATTTGTTTCTTATTATTAAATATATCCTTATTTTGATAGAATAAAGTCTTTGCTAAGGTGTTGTCTACTTTAGCTGTAGTATCTTCTTCGTTAACGTTTTCGTTATCTGATTCAAATCCTCCTTTCATTCCGTCTTTACCTAAAGGGTCTCTTCCTCCGAGTCCAGAATTAGTTCCATAATGTGATGCATGTATTTTAGGCCTTCCACCTTCAGGTCCTATTTCTCCTATACCGGGTGTATCGTCTTCAAATCCTGCCGGTACTCTACCAAATGGCATACCTTTTTGATCTCCTTGACGTCTTCCATATAAAGAAGCAAGATCGTGAGGAGTACCGTAAGATTTACCAGATCTAGCTGGATCGTTACCTTCGTTTTCTATCTGTGTTATTCTAAATAATCTCTTTTTATCTTCAGCAACTAAATCTCTCATTTCCATATACTGATCTTCAGATAGGTTAAAGATGTTATCGTATATGTAGTCTGTAGGGAATAATTTAGTATCTAACATTTGCGATGCTAAGTCTACTTTTTCTTTCAATAATGCTACTTTCTCTTGTTCGAATATTATAGAAGGGTTAGTAAGACTAATCTCAAAATTTGTTAATGACTCTCCTTTAAAGCCTTGAGTGTATAGATGTACTAAAGCTATCTTAGTTAGCTCAGATTCTAATATTCTCTGCAATCTTTCTACTGTTCTTGCAAATCTAATATCTTCTGCTGCTAACGTTGCTTTACCGTTAAGATCTCCTTCATATCCAAAATATGCTTTTGGTACTTTTAATGCTGCAAACATCTTATCTCTTAGGTATTCTATGTCATTTGTACCGTCGTAATCAAGTCCTTTAGTAGTATCTATTTTTGTTTGAGTATCCCCACCTCTCATTGGAATATAGTAATCCTCCATCATATTCATCATATTAAATCGTAGATTGTAATCTCCTGTTTGAGGATCTACATATGGAGTTTTCTTCATTGTGTTGATAGTCTTTTGCATAAACTGCTCAACCTCGTTAGGTGGTATTTGACCTACATTAATATAAAAAGTTCTTTTTTCAGGAGCTCTCATTATACGATGTATTAACATCGCATCTTCCATTAAAGTCAGCTGTTTATATATTTTTCTAGCTGGTTCAATAAAAGAACGTCCGTAGGGAAGGTAATTAGTATCAGAGATTAATCTGAAGTGAGCTACTTCGTAATTATCAAACTCGATTACTTTTTTATTACTCTTAGGTCTGTAATTTGGATCTTGAGAAGAAGCTAATCCATCGGGATCTAATTGAAAAGTTACTCTAGCAGGATTTTCTGGGTCTAGTCCTTCCTGTCTTGTCATATGATAAACCGTATATGGAAGTACATTGTATACTCCAAACTCTTCTGCTATTTCTAATTTAAGGAAAAAGTCACCATACTTACACATATTACGTGTCCATGACCATAAATTAAATTCTATATTAAGAACGTCGTAGAATAGGTTATAAAGAACTTTTTGTATATTTTCATCTGATGATTTAATAGAGAGTACTTCTCCCATATCGTTCTTAAGGGTAGCTTCATCAGCTAATATATCTAATGTAGAAGCTATTAGTGGATCTGTATCCATAGCCTCATAATCAGAGTATAGTTGAATACGTAAGGTTTGGTAATTAAGATTAGGATTGAATATATTTTTATTATTGTAAATATATAATCTACTAAATCTATCTATCAAAGAATTGGTTTGATACCTACCTGTTGTTTGTATCTGATTTACGTCGGCTACTTTTAGTTGATCTCCTCCAATGTTTCTTATAACTACATCAGAAGAAAATAGTCTGCCTAATCTTTTAAAAAGTGAAGTATCTGCCATCTATACAGTTTATTTATAAATATGGTTTATCCAATTAACCACGAAATATCTTCGTTACCGTGGTCTGTTTTAACAATATACGGATTATTTGCTTGGGAAGCAACTGTTGATATAACTGCTTGGTTCTTAGCGTTAAGGTTTGTAAATGAAGATAAACGTGCTCTAGCAAGGTCCATACCTTGTTGACGTAGTCTTAATGCGGTATCTCTAACATATAGAGCAGTTGCACAGGACATTAGTAAATCATCATTATAGTTAGTCTGAGCTTGTGCTTTACCGTTTTTCCATACAAATACTCTCATCTCTCCCATCAATCGTTTTGATTGAATAGTGACGCCTTTTTCACGGATATACTCCATCATTTTAGCAATTACTAAAGGCCTAGTTCTAACTGACATTGTAAAGCCAGGTACGAGTTGATCTCTTTCGTACTTAGTCATATATGATTCTACTGTATCCATTTGACTTTTAGGACTGTAGTATAAATTACGGTATTCTCTTTCTAATATCTGTTCTATAGTAGCCCATCCTATATTTGCATTTTCTACTACAAGTAGTGCATCGTTATACTCTGCTGCTATAGCTACCAGTACATTTCCAAAATCTTTAGGAGATAATTTACCTTTGTATTCTCCTACTTGTACACAAGTCTCTATATCAAATACATGAAATGCAGAGTAATCGGCAGAGTCTCCTCTAGATACATCCGCTACAACCATATACGATTTTGAGTAGTCAGGTTGTTCCCATATCCATAAATTATTATCTATTCCTCTTTTTTCTACAGGATCTTTTTGATATGTTTGCTCGTAAAAACTAAGATCATCCGGTTCGAATACTGTATCTCCTGAAGCTAAGAAATCACAATCACATTCCTGTCCTGCCATACGAGGTCCTAAGTCTCTATCTTGTTGGTCTCTCCATTCCTGATTTCTTTCTGGATGCACCGTCCATGGTAATCTTATAGGTAAAAATGAATTATCCCCTGCTTCTGCCTTATCCCATGTCTGATGAAACCAGTTACCAATTCCGTTAGGAGTTGATAGAGCCATACATTGTCCACCGGTTGCAAGTGTCTGCTGTGCAGCAGTAAAGGTCTCAGCAATATTGTCTATAAATGCTGCCTCATCTATTAATAACAGCGATACTGCTTCAGATCTTGCAGCATCTGCATTAGATGATTTAGCTGTAATTTTTGATCCGTTTTTTAATCTTAAAGATAATTTATTCTTCTCTAATGCAGGTAACTTTAACCATTTAGGTAGCTCATCATACATAAACATTGTCTTTGTAACAAGGTTTCTTGCAGTTGCCTGAGTAGTGGCAAGAGCTAATACGTTTTTATCTTTATGAAAGAGCATTAACCATAAACTGTAAGCTGCAGCTAAAGTTGATATACCTAGCTGTCTAGACTTTAAAGTAATGATATATTGATGATCTTTAAATAAATGAAGAACTTCTGATTGAAAAGGGTATAAATTAAAAAGTATTCTACCTCTAGTAGGATGCTGTATATGGCAGTACTTTTTCATAAAGTACGCCGGATCTTTAGCACACTTAATATACTCCTGTGCTATTATCTTTTTTATGTCTTTTGCCATAACTATTTAATTTTTTCAAACTCTCCGTCTTTTAACAAATATACATTAGAAGAACGGTGAGCTACAGCCTTGGTCATTGCAATGGCTTCGTTATTTTGAATACCAAACATTTTTCTATCTCCTCTATAAGCTGCTGTTAGGTAAGGAGCATACTCTCCTTTAGGTGTATTCGGTGGAAGAAGTACATGTTCTCCAGATAATTCGTATTTATTATCTCCTATCTTTTTAAATTCTACTTCACCTTGAATAACTATATTTACATTTTCTTTACTGTTAGGCCCTCCATATTCAGGTCCAAATATTAAAAGTCTGATTAGTTCTTCATCTTTAATTGGAGTAATGAATCTTGTTTTATTTGGAAGCCCTTCTAAGTTATTATCTGCTAGGAATTTCTTTATACCATTATTAAATGCTACTACTTCTGGATGATCGGCATAAGCAGTATATCCACTCCATCTTATAAAATCATCTGCTGATGCTCCTTTTCCACCTGCTTTTTTGTGGGAAATGAATACCACAGGATTACCTTTTTCATCTAATAGATTGAAATCTGATTTAGGCATTCCTGATTGGGTTTCTGCAGAACCTACTTTATATACTTTTCCGTTGACTACTACATCAACTGTGCCTCCTTCTACATCTATAAGGTTATTTAACTTCTTTTTTAGTATGTATAGATTTTCATCTTCTACTACTGTTCCTGATCCTGCTCCTTTACCTCCAAAGTCAGGTGTTTTAAGAAGATCATTTAAAGAAACAGAATTTTTATTTGAATCTAAAAAGAAAGGAAAAGTATTAACTCTACTGCCTGCTACTTTTCTAATACCTTCTATATCTCTATTTTTAAATAAATCAGCATACTCTTCAGAAGCAAATTTTAATTTTAGTTCGTTGCCATCAGTATTATAAAAAGAAGCGTTAGACTGAACCATATCGTAAAATTTAACCAGCCTGGGTGCCCCTCTTTTAATAAGTTCTGAGAATTTCAGTACTCTATATCCTTTATCTAGAACCTCTCTTAAATCTATGCCAAACATAGACTCAAATATCCTTATATCATCTTTATTATTGATATCAGGGTATCCTTTCTTGGTCTTATACGACCACTCTAATATTACTTTATCTATGAGATTCATTTATCCTTCTTCTCCTGCTTCGAAATCTATATCTCCTGATGTGTCGGTTGGTTCTTCAGCTCCGCCTTCTCCTCCAGCATCATCAAATGCTGCTTCTTCGCCTCCACCTTCTTCTCCAGGAAAGTCACCTCCGCCACCTCCGCCTCCGAAGTCTGCTTCTCCTGCTTCTCCTGCTTCTCCTTCTTCACCTGCTCCTTTAAGAGGTGCTTCTTGGTAGAGTCTAGCTAATTTATCTAAAGCTTGTTGGAATTCACTTATGTTACCTAGCATGTATCTTTTTCCTAAGATATGAGCTTGAAAGTTTTTTCCTGTCCATTTTAAAGTAAAATCTTGTCCATTTACTAGATTAACTCTGAATGTTGTTGGTTTAGGAGAAACCCAATCAATAGTGTCTACAAACTCTTTAAAATCCTCTGTCATTAATTTAATTAAAGTTAATTTAAGAGTAGGAAATTTTTCAAGCATAGTATCAGTAGCGTCTTCTAATACTGTCTCTTCTGATGCTTTTTCATCTCCGATTGGATCTTCAGGTTTAGGTTCTTCAGCCTCTCTAAGTACTTGAATGTATGCTTGTTCAATAAGTTCTTTAAGTTCTTTTACTTTCATAATATCTTATTTATTTCTGCAGTGATCTCCTCCTTTAAGGTAAGGTTTTTTACAACCGCTACCTTTTACATGTGTTCTACCACATCTACCACAGCAAGTGGCTGCTTCATCAATAGTACCTGAAGTACGTCCTCTAGCACCATAAAAATCTCTTTGTGCAGATGCTTCTCTACTTAAACCACCCATTACGTGATCAACTATATCTTTTAAGCCTTCAGCTGAAATATCTACAGGTGTGTAATTTCCATCTGTCATATAAGAATCTCTTCCAGCAATACCTGAACTGCCTGCTTGTCTCATTCCTGCTTTAGCAGCTTGATCTTGATCGATTCTATAACCACCCATTCTACTAATCATAAATTGATCAACATCTTTATCATATTGGAATATTACTGATTGAGGGTATGGACCATCTCCGTAACTAACCATATACCCTTCAAATCCAGCTTCTTTTCCATCTGGTCTACGTTCTGTTACTTCGTATCCTTTTTTAGCAAAGTAATCAAATAATTGACCACCGTCCATTTCTTCTTTTAATGCTCCTTTTTCGTTAGTGCTTTCTAATCTCATATCTAAGTAACCAGTATTGGCAAGTACTCTATAGATAAGATGTACAGCATCCATTTCATCATACCCGTATTTTTTAGCGACCCCTTGGATAAACTTATTTACGTATTTCTCTGCTTCAGGATTTACGTTATATTCGTTCATTTCTTCTGTAGGCCTTCCATATTTTTTATAGTAACCTTTTCTAAGTTTGTGAAATTCTTCTTTGTCTTTTGCTTTTGCTAATAACTCTTTATCTAGCTTGTGCATTGGTTGCACTTTACCGCTTTTAAGATTGTCGTAGTTATAAGCAGTTTTTTCTTCTTCGTTAATTTCCTCTAAGTTATACTTTCTAATTATATCCTCTCCATCATCTATAGCTAATTCTAGTTCTTGAGGATCCAAATCTGCCCAGTATTGTGCATCTCCTCTGCCTAAGTATGTATTTGCTGCTCTATCCCAAGCATAAAAAGCTTCTTGATTATCAGTATTCATTAAAAGGTCGTCTATTTCTCCTATTCTTCTTAACTCCTCACTTTCACTATATACTCTATTTTGAGAACCGTACATTGGGCCATATTCGCTAATTTCTTTATTATATTTTTCTTCTTCTAAGGCTAAAGCATCTAAGGCTGGTTGCTTTTCTTCAAACTCTAGGTAGTGCTGAGCTTTAGAGATATAGTCTTTTGCAAGGATTACTTTTGATTGCCACCAATTCGGGAAATCAACTTCCGCATCCATTTTATCGTATTTGTCTAGCTGCTTGTAGAGCTTAGCTGCATAAGTAGCAATATCGTAAGCATACTGTTTAAGCATATCAGGTTCATCATCTTGATGTCCAATGTCTACGTCTTCTTTATTAAGAAGTTTTTCAGCTCTTGCAGAAACTGTCATATCTTCAGGATCAACAAAAGTTCTAGGCTCCATACCGGTTCTACCGTAATCGTCTTTTTCCTGATTTTCTGCAAATAAATCTAAATTAGTATCTGATACAACTATATCGTTAGCAGAAAAATCCATCATAGCATCGTAAGCAGTTGCTTCATCTCCAAAATAGTAAGTATCTGAACCGCTAAATTCTACTTGCTTTCTATACTTATCGTCTAGTATGTCTATAGCTTTTCTAGCATCTCTAATATCGACTTTTAAATAATACATGCCTTCAGGTGCTTCCGAAAGTTGTAATTTAATACCTAATTGCTTTGCAGCTTTTTCTAATTTAGGTCTTATTTCGTCTCTATCATTTCTACTTGCTCTTTTGTACATATCGAGCATTCGAAGATATTTTTGTCTATCGTTTTCTTCTTCGTTAATCTCTCTATTGTATGTTTCTTCGTCATGTCCTTGTTGAGTAAGTGAAACAAACTCCATATCTCTTGATAGGTTAGCTTGAAGTGAGTCTGAAAATCCGTCATAACCTTGACTAACGTAGTTATCTAATTCTTTTTCTGCATCGTTAGGATCTTCTGTATATTTTAAAATTATGTTAAATAATTTATCTAAATACTGAACGTTACTGTTTTCCTCATTGAGAGATTTAAAATGCTTGGTTAATTCGTTTGCTAAAACATCAACGTTAATAATAGCTTCTCCTGAAGGTTTTACTCCTACATCTACTAATTCTTTATCAAAAGAAAAATCTACTATATGTAGTTTATCTCCTCTTACATCGAAAGTAAATTCGTCTTCAAAATCATTTTTATACTTAACGTAAATATCAAAAGTATTAATATCTAAATCGTGTGCTTTAATAGTCTCGATTTCATCTCCTACATCTCTTAATGCTTTGATTAATGCTTCTCCTACTTTTTTAGCAATAGGTCTCATCTCGTTAGCAGAGAATTCAATCCCTTCTTGTTCGCTAGTTAATTTAACTTTAACTCCGTCTTTTGCAAGATCGGCAGCGGTATCTTCATCATCAGTAGCAACAAATCCCGGTTCCATTTCATCTTCTTCCTTAAGTAGTTTTATATAAGATTCTTTAAGTACTTCTAACTTTTTCTTAGTTGCTTGTAAATCTTTTTGACTAGTAGAGTGATAGGTACCGTCTTTAATTTTACTTAATGCTAACTCGCATTTAGACAAACGGTCTTTAATTTCTTGATATGTCATCATATGTATGTGTTATATAGCTATATAAATAAATAGATTAATCTTCCCAAATAACGTTTTTAAACTTCTCTGGTGATAATCCGAAATAATCTGTTCTCCATTGAGTTTGTTCAAAGAAATCTAAATTGTACCAACTATCTTTCTTTTTCCACAGGTCTTTAGCTACTTCATCCCAATCTAAATTAAGAACAAATTTTTCAATTTCCAACTTTTTTTCAATCACAGCATTATATTCAAATGAATCCCATTCATAATGAAATACTTCGAATACAGCATCTTCAGATACATAATCTATAGAGATATCAATACCCCATTTAGGTTTCATTTTAACTAGTTTATATAACATAGGATTAGCATTTGCAAAAGCTAGCAATTGCTCTTTAGCATGATCGTTAAATCCTTTTCTTTCAAATAAATCTGAGTGATTAATGTGTGCGCCATCTCTTTTATCCCAAACAAGCCAATCATACCGTAAACAATCCTCATGTCTTCTCTCAATAGGTTGGTATCCATTAAAACTAAGAAAAGCCTGTTCGGCTTTAGTTAGGTGATATCCATTTTGATCAAATAAATCTACGCAATTTTTATCCTTCAGTACGTCAATTTTCTCTGTAGCATTAACAAAATAAGCGTCTCTATGAAGGTTATTATTAGTTAATATCATTGGCAATGGTAATTTAAATACCTTTGTAGAGCTTTAGCATAGGTAGTACCCTTATCTTTTAATTTTCCTTTCGCTGTTCTTACTTTACTGCAGGATAGTTTACCTAGCCTGTCTTTAAGTATACCGGGATTCATTGGTTTATGATCTCCTTCATTTTTTGTCTTCTCTAATGCATTACCAGCTTTTGCAGCTGCTTTATATGCTTTAGAGTTTTTATGAGAAGATTTCCTACCTGCTTTTTTTTTGGCGTTTATATTATCCCAAAGACTCTCTTTTATTAATTGTCTTAATTCAGATTTTTTCATACTATTATTTTATAGGTCCGCCAGCTACCCAAGCATCACAAGTTCTTGCTCCAGCACATTTAAACCAGAAAAACTCACAAAAACCTAAATTAGCTTCTTTAACTATTTTTTTACCTTCTTTTCCAATAGCTTTTTCCATTTTTTTAAGAGTAGCAGCTTTTTGATTGAAAGCAACACAATTAGAACATCTAGAAGTTTTAGCGTGTTCTACTGTTGTATCCCACATCTCTGCTTTATCTTCCCAGAATTTCTTAGATCCTTTTTCATCGTCTGGGTTGAGAGGTCCATATCTATATTCTTTTATAGTTACGTTTCTGCCAAGAGTATTGAGATCTAGGTCTTCCAAAGAATCCATAGGATCAACTTTTTTCCCTTCTATTTCTTTCTCTTTCTTAAGAGCAGCAGGAGTATTATTATCTCCGAAGTCGGAAAGCTTACCTTCTTTAACTAGTTCTTTAATTACGTCGGTTAATTTCATCTTGATTTTTTAGGTCCTTTACGGCATTTATACTTTTTATCGTGATTACAGTAGTACTTACCATGCTCGCAATTCATTTCATCAATAGTTTCTTCTTTCACACCTTTCCAGATTTCCCCTCTGCGGCATCTAACTACTGCTCCTGAAGCATAAGCTGATGGCCAGGTATCGTATTTTCTTTTAGCTATTCGAGTACATCTATCATCTTTTTCCATTAAAACTTCATTACCTTTAATCTCTTGGATTAAACCAACAACTAAATTTTGAATATCTTCTCTAGTTACTTTTGCTTTTTTTGTATTCTTCACGACTGTTTTTCCTTTAGCTCCTGCTTTCTTTTTCTTTGCTGCAGTAGCGGCTCTTTGGCCTTTAGTTAAACTCTGTGCTTTTGCTTTTGGTAAGCACCTATCTGGGTTCTTCTTATTTTTAGAAGTACCACAAGGGCCAGCTATATTACCAGAAGAAGAGATGCGTACCCACTTCTCTTTCTTAAACCAGTCTCTTAAAGACTCTTTTATAAGTTCCCTCATAAAAGCTTGCATGTCTGCTGATATTTTTTTCTTTTTAGCCATTCTTAACTGCTTCTGATAGTAATTTTATAATTACACCTGCTAGTCCGGTAAATAAGATCCATAGAGCTTTAGTAACTCCCTCTTTCCATCTTTTTAATTCTTGTAACTCTAATAACTTAAGTTGGAAATCTTTGTCTCCGGCTTGCATTAGTTCTCTAAACTCAGAATTTTTATTAGTATTTACAATTACTCCATTATCTGGGTTAAGTAGAGTGTATTTAAGATCGGAAATATCGTCTTTAAGGTCTTCCATATCTTTTTGCATTTGCTTAAGTTCACCATTAGGCATGTGCTTCTTAATGGAAGTAAGTTCTGTCAGTACAGATTCAAGTAATTGTTTTTGTGTCATTACGAATTGCAGGTTATTTGTATATATAAATATACCTACTTTATATGTTCAGAAATATAGGAGACATATTGCTGTACATTTTTAAGAATCTCTTTATCTTTATCAGAGTTAGACTTCCAATCTTCAATATCACCGGCTTCTGTAACAAAGGTATTTTTAGAGTTAATAGCATCTAATGCCCATTCCTCTATATCTTTAGCAAATGCTTTCATATTACCTTGCAGCATCCGGCTTTCATACTGCTTATAAAGTCCGGCTTTTCTTAATTTTGATTCCATATCTATAGTACAATCGAAACAAAATCCATGTATCTTATACATTTTCTTAGCTAAGTGGTGTTTCATTGAACCTCCGCATTTTGGACAAGCGAGTGGAATTCTGATAGCTTTTTTAGCTGAGTCTAATTTAGTGATATTCTGCTTTATACCATTTCTGATAGTCCATTGTTTCCCGTTTTCTTCCCAGATATCACCTTCTTTATATTTTTTAGAAGATTTTTTATAACCGGTTTGAGATTTAGTTTTAGAGGTATAGTCTTTGTTAACTAAGTTTCTAACTCTCTGTACGTCTGATTGTTTGAATTCTTTTTTAAGTAATGATTCATTACTCATAACCAAGTTTTTTTAATTCTTCTAATACCGGTGTTATATTACCGTCTTTTACTCTTAAAGCAATACCGCCTTTGGCTGCCCATTCATTAATATTAGATTTTTTGTCGTCTATTAATATACTATTTTCGTCAGCGTATCTTTGCTTGTCTTTAGAATAAGCGAAAATTACTTTCGGTTTAGGATTAAGATTATTTTTAACCCATAAATTTTTACCAAGTCTTGAATTATTATCTCTTGAAGGAGAGGTTAGAAGATCTGGTTGATATGGAGAAATAAAATCCCATAATTTCTGACCTTGTGGCATCCAATCCATTCCTACCCAAAATTTAACTCCTACCTCTACATCAATTAAATTCCAGAATCCTGCAGTTCCAAATTTATTTTCATATTCTTTTGGGGACATACCTGAGTAGTGCTCAAAGCGAGATTCAAAATCAGTTAAAACACCGTCCATATCACAGTATATTTTGTATGGCGGTACTTCTTTTTGTTCTGGTAGAGGATAAGCCTCTAATAAATCTACTATACTATTACTCATAATTTATTCCAATTTTTTTCTTCTGCTAAAGCAGCTAATTCGTATGGGTGATTATTGTAATCATATCCCATTTTATAATACCTAGTCATCCATGAAGGAGATTGAAGGTAGTGTTGATATTCATGTATCAATGTCTGTATAATTTGCTTTCTACTCTTCATTTTAGGGTAGTATAAAACTATACTGTTAGTTATATGATCATACTCTGCATCCGGATTCTGTTCTCCTAATTCACCATCGTCATCTTCTCCGGATAACCTAGCATAAATACTTTTTTCAAATTCAATATACGGAGTACAGTTAGTAAATTTACTATATCCGTACTTTAATTCAATTTTAGGAAATACTTCTTGGACTATCTCTTTTATCTTATCTATGTTCATAACCTTAATTTTATATTTAAATATAAGAAAAATAATTCAATAAACCAACTAATTTTTAATAGAATCTTCCCAGTTTCTAAAAGTAATATTTCCTTCTAAATATGCTTCTTTTTCTATTTCAAGTAAATGATCGTCTTCATTTGTATTCGTAGTTCCTATGTTACCTAACCTACCTTCTAGATTTTGCTTATGATGAATCATTTCATGTACAAAAGATCTCATTACATCTTTAGGATGTCTACCTTCTACATACAATACTACTTCTTTTTTAGTAGGATCATAATATGCTGTTTTACCAAAAAAGTTAGAAGACTCTGCTATATCTTTTTTAATTTTTACTTCAGGAAGTGGAGTTATTTTCATTCCTTCATCAACCATATATTCTAATATAGAAGCCATGTATGGTGTATAGTCAAAGCCTATTTTTTGGTCTTCATTTTTATTTCTTATAATGATATGATCTTGATTAAAACCAATATCATAGTACTGATCTCCTATCACATTTCTCAATCTATTGTATAGGGTGACTAATTTAGCTCTATCGGCAGAACGGGTCACGCTTTGAGGAGCGATAGCAGTTCCAGAAGTTCCTTCTTTTTTAACTTCTTTATCTGCTTCAAACATCTCATTTAATTTATTTTCTAGATCTTCTTGCATTATTTCAGCTATAATACTTGCTTTTAACATACTCATAATTTTTAAAATCTCATCATTTGATAACTCTCCAGGGAAAAAATCTAGAACATCATCTAAATTACCTGACAAAATTGCGTTTCTAAAATCTGTAGCTCTTACATTAGAAGCCGCTCCAGCTGGTATAACTAATCCTTTTACATTTTCTCTATTTTTAAATGTAGTAACTCTTTTTAAGTCTGGTAGATCTTCTTCTGATCTTATTCCAGTTATTGCATAGAATTGGTCTTGAGGATTAGCTTTAGCATAGTCTTTAGCAGCAAACATTGGATTCTTTTCTCCATCCATTATTTCTAAACCAGGTAGATATTTAGCATATATTTTCCATACAGCCATTGATTCTTCTTTAGATATCCCGTTTCTCTCACCGCCTCCAATAAAAATCAATACCTTATTAATTTTTTCTAATTTATCACCTTTGCCTTGAAGAACGCTTGTACCCGCTTCAGCATATGAATCTATATCATATACCTTACCGCCATGGTACCCATTGAGAAGGCTTTTTACGACTTCAAAATGACCTCGGTGTGGTGGTTTAAATGCTCCTGGGTATAGTGCTATCATTTTAAAAATGCTTGGACTTTTTTATCTATTTCAGCTACATCTGAGTGTTTTAATTCTTCTTGGAACTCTTTATCAACTAGCATATCAGCTATATCTACTAAGACTTGTCTTTCTCTTTCTTTATTGTTGTTATACCTTCTTTCTATAGTAGCTATTTTACTTCTCATCTTTACGTCACCAGGACCGGTACCGTTTTTATCATAAAACTTAATCCAGTACTTTTTAAGCTCTTTAACCATAGATTCATTCTCTCTATCAAATTCTATATCTGTCATTTCTTGATTGAATGCTTGAATAGCTTCTTGTGATGGTAGTTCGTAATCTTTTCTAAATGTAGAACCAAAAGCATCCTTACCTCCATTTCTTTCCATATAGTCTTCTAAGTAGTTGGTGACTCCTTCTACTCCTCTCTCTGCCGCTTTATTGAATCCTTCCACCTCTTTTGCAAACTTGTTATTTCGCATGTTGATAGATAGGGAAAAATTATCTCCAAGCATATCTTTATACTTACCAATCAAATCATAAACATTACGCCAAGTAGAGAATACAGCCGATTTTGGTACTCTTCTCTGTCTAGAAAAATTATTTATGAAAGCTATCATAGGATGAGTGTATACCATAATCATGTATACATCATATCCTTTATCTAATAAGTTCTGTATCTTAGAAGGATTAGAAGCTGTAGTGTCCCAAATAAGAGATTTACCTGTTTCCGCTGCCGCCGCTACGTCTTTGTCTACTTGACCGCTGGCTGCGGATAGGTTGTTGTGGTACGGGTGTGCTGGGTCTTCTACGTACTTGTCTGGGTTGAACATTGGTAGGCTTATGAGTCCTAACTGTTTTATTAGGAACGACTTGCCTGCTCCTGCTCCTCCCGCCATTACTATAGCTTTGGGTTTTGACTCGTCTTGTTCTTGTATTAGATCTAGTAGTTTGATCATTTCTATTTAAATTTAATCTATTTGTTCTATTATTATTATAAATAGATGAGGTTCCCGCTCTATATCCATTTACATAAGATACATTAGTTCTACCTCTTCTATAATAAGGATGATAGTAGTTCCAAGAATTCCAAGGGCTATTCCAACCATATAAGTAGGGTGTATTCCAATTATTATAGCCCCATCGATTCCATCCCCAATTGTTCCATCTCCAATTATTATACGGATAACTCCATACCCAGTCGTTCCACATTTGAGTTCGGTCCCAATAGCTGTTGTACCCTAAGTATGGATTATAAAAATTATACCTATTACCTAGAATACGGTTATTCCAGTCAAATGATTGTGGTTGACTTAATGCATACTGAGCAAAATCGTATCTAAATTGAAAATCGGTTCTTAGTTTCCATCTTAAGTCAGATACAGAATTAATATTGTCTATTTTAAAATCATCAGACCTATAAATACCGTCAATATGACCGGCTGTATTTAAAGAATTATATTGCCACTGAATACCGCAACTAGATAGTAGAATAAATAAGATAAGTATTAGTGTAGATTTTTTCATATACTAGAGTTTTAAAGTAGTTGGGTAACTCTTATAAATAGGTTCTGTGTTGGGGTTTTCTAATAAATAAAGTTTATATATAGTTTTAAATAGGTCAAAATTATAGTCGATTTCATCAATTACTTTAATCTGCCAACCTTTTCCTTGATATACTCCTTTCTTTTTAGAAGCCGAACGTGTACTGGATTTTAACCATATAATTCCTGTTCTATCTACTTTAATTCCTTTTACTTCTTCTATTGCTTTAGCGTAAGCAGCTAACTGTAGATTATAAGCCCTATGAAGAGAGTTTGAAGTTTTTATGTCAAGTAGCCAAGTTTCACCATCCATTTTAACCAGTAGGTCTGCTGTTCCTGCATATTTAAATTTATCTGAGAATACAAATTCTTCAGTGGAGATTAATTCAGGTTTATGGGTATTCCAAAAATCATAAAATTTTAAAATCATTTCCCATACAATCTGAGAGTATTTAGCATTACCGTAGTCATCCATCCAATTAACTTCTTCTCCTAAAACTAAAGCTTCTGCTGCTTCATGAACTTGAGTACCTTCTTTACCTGCTTTCCTCATTATAAGATCAGCATTATGACCTACATCTTTTAACCAGTTATCAAAGAATTTATTCTTTGGCATATACTGTAAGATAGTAGTGACTGAAGGATAGTATATTCCTTCGTCTCTTTTATAAACTCTACGGTCTAAAAAATTAATTTGCTTAAGATTAGGTTTAAAATCTAATCTATTTTTTTGATTCTCTTTTAGGATGTTAGTTCCCTGCCTTATCATATGGCGTTTATTTTATGCAGCATTAGACCAGAAAGATCTAATTCTTCTGCTGATTGTATAAGACGAGTAAAGGCTTCAAAGCCCATCTCGCTGGGGTCTTTTTGTTGTAAATCTACTAGGAAGACCCTCTTACCTAAGTTTAATAAATTTTCTGATATTTCTAATGCATCCTTTTGTGCATCCTCATCTAAAGCAATATAGATATCTTTTACTTTAGAGGTAATAATTTTTTTCATTAAAGAAGGGGATAAACTCTTACCTAAGATAGGTATAGCATTTCTACGTATTGCCATAGCATCAAATGCTCCTTCACATAAAATTATAGGTTGATTCCAGTTAATAAGGTTTTCAAAGAATATTATGTCTTTAGATGCTTCTGGATTTTTGTATTTAAAATAATTTCCTTCATAAGTTCTTCCAACATAATAATTGAGCCTATTGGATTCAGAATAGCTTGGGATAATAATACGTCCTCCATAGTCTCCAGTTGTCGCGTATCCAATATTATATTTAATAAAATCATTGTTGGTAAGTCCTCGTTCATTTAAGTATTTTCTAATTTTGTTAGCAATTATAGATGTAGTAGATGCTGAGTGTAGGGGTTGAAATTCTTCTGGTAATTCAACTACTTCTTCGTTTTTATATACATATTTCTTACCTTTCTTAACATATTTAAGAACTTCTTGTGCTTCTCCTTTAGGTAATTTTAACTGTTTAATTAGAGAGAATATAGATTGACCTCTAGTTTTACATACCCAGCATTCCCAAAAATTCTTTCCTTCCTCATTAGTAGCCATATTTATTTCTAATTTTGGCTTACGGTGATTACAAAAAGGACAGTGAAAAGCGTAGTTATCTCTAGCTCTCTTATGACTTTTTCCTAATATATTTTCTATAGCACCTAGTAAAAAGGTATACTCCATATTATACAGTTAATATATAAAGATAAGAAAAAATATAGAAAAAACCAACTATACGTCGGTCATTTTTAATTTACCTGATTTAGGTTGGATCATAAAGTTATCAGGTCTTATATCTAGTTCATCGGCAGGAATGCCGTAATTTTCTGCTTCTTTCTCTAAAGCATCTATAAATTCGTTTGGTATTTCACCTTTGTATTCTCCCATAACTTCCATTGTAATAATACCTAACTTATCTTGCAGTCTTTCAACATCGAAAATATAAACAAAATTATTTGTTTTTTTACCTTTTAAAATTTCTGCATGATCTAATTCATCTTGATCTGTAGTTACTTTTACTGCTTTTCCATTCAACAAGTAGACAGAACCATAATCACCAGAACCTAGGTACTTACCTCCCTGATCTTGTATCTTATCTATTTCTCGATTAAAATCAGGATCATATTGAAGAGGTCCTTCTAATATGATTTGTGAAAGTTTCATTTCTTATAAATTAAAATTAAAATCTATTTTTGGAAAATAATCTCTTTCTCCAGGTTCTGAATCGTAGAAGCGAGTTTTACTTTTGATTTCAAATTTTTTAACTACTTCTAAAAACGCTAGTACTTTATTAAAGGTCTTTTCGTCAACGTCTTTTCTATCATTAAATACAACTGAGCCAAATCCCTTTCCTTTTCGAGGGTCATCATCAGACCTATCTTGACTATATCCTCCCATAGTTACAAAATAATCGTAACCTTTGAAATTGGATTCTAATTCCTGTTGAAGAAGTTCTTCTTCTTTTTCGAACTCCCTACTTTCTAAAATGATATCTGATAATTTCATCTTCCTTGTCCTTTATATGCTTTTTTATAGTTTTTACTATTTTTCAGCTTAGATGTTTTACTTTTAGCATGTATACCTGGTCTTTTCTTTTTTTTAGAACCTGTATAATTACTTAAAACTATTTTTGCCATTACAGTTTAATTACTTTTAATTTTAAATCTCCGGTGCCTTTAATTAGTCTATGGTATACACCCTTTCTAATAAATAGTCGTTTTAAACTCTCCGGGTTATTATTATCGTATTGGAATTTCCAATCAGTGGCATTTAGTGGTTCTATTATACGATCTTCATAATCCCGATGCCATACCAGTTCTTCTTCTGATATGTTTTGATTAAAAGTTCTAATCTCTCCTTCTTCTATATATGGTCTACCAGTATCCACTAAAATTTTTAGAACCTCCTAATGATTTCCAGTAACGGCCAATATTGCAAGACCAGTATCCTGCTTTAGTTTTGTCTTTCTTTTGAGCACACTTATGTCTAGCTGCAAATGATGCTCTAGCTCCTGGCTCTTTAATTTTAACTGATAAGTTACCGCTATCGCCAAAATTTACTTTCTTTATATTTCCTGTTTTAGGATTCTTTACATAAACAAAAAACTTTTTTGGTCCACCTCTTTTTGGTTTATTTAAAGGTACTTCTCTACCTTTGTATTCTGCTTCATGTACCATTGGAAGATCTAAAGGTACTTTTTCTCCTTCGAATACTCCGTACTCCCCTATATCTGTAGATTCTAGTAATTGTGTATCTTCTTCGTTAAGCTCTATAAGACCGTCTCTCCAAGCGTCTCTTGCTTCTGCAAATAATTGTATAAATCTTTCGCTAGAATAACGGTAGACATTCTCAGATAAAGTGAGTCCGTTTTCTAAGTGGTAATCTAATGATGGAAGTCCTACTATATCTTTAATTTTTAACATACTACTTATTTAACGTTTTCATAATCGGCTCTAAATCAATCTTTATTGCATACCCTACTCCTCCATAATCGTGAGTTAAAGGTATAAATTTAATATGGCCGTCAAAGTGGCTTTCTGCATATTCAACAACAGCAGCAAGTGCATCTGATTCTTTCACACCTTCTAATTTATCTAAATCCTTACTTGTTGCTGGGATAAATTTAATTATATTATTTAATGACGTCGGGCTTGCTACTACTCTAAAATAAACTACTCTACTAGCATCCTCTTCATGAGGAAATACTATTTGAGCATTTTGTTCTAATATTATATCAGTTATTTTCATTTAAAAAATCTTTTCTGTAAAATTTACCGAGGATATTATCGTTAATATAGTTATTACGTGTTTCTAATACCTCATTTATAAATAGGTATTTACATTCAAAATATGTTAACTGCTTTTTATCCTTCACGTACTGTAGAATTTCTCTCTTGAAATCTCTCTCATTTCCCTCTTTAACTAATTCTAATATTTCCTTTTGAGAACCGTAGTATGATTTCCAATCAGATTCTGTAATGATTTTTTGTTTCAGGGGTACTCTACCTCCTATACCTTTAGCTTTTCTTTCTTCTCTTAATGCTGCTAGAGCTCTTTTTCCTAATCTTTTATTACGTTCAAAGTATAAAACTTTTTTCCCTAAGTACTTCTTTCCTGTAGGAATATGTGTTACTTCGTAGATAAACCCATATGTTCCTTCTGGCATACTTTGTATAGAAGTAATTGGTAGGTTTTTATATAGCCAAATTGAATTAGTCATTATTTTAGTGATTTAATAATCTTATCAACATCAAAAACATCTTCTAATTTCTGGTATGGACAGGAAGTAATATCTTGAGATAGTCCAAATGGTTGGTAAAGATTGTTAGGAAAATCAACTTCAAGAGTAAAGTCATTAGCTTGTATGTTTGTATGCATACCGTATCCGAAAATCTCTGGTTTTGTTGTTACCCAACAAACTGTTGAAGGAAGTTGAAAAGATGCTGCTAGATGCTGTGCAAATGAATCTATAAGTAATCTCTTATCTGCTAATTGCAATAAAATTGCTATACTTCTAAATCCATCTAAAGCATGTAGAGTATCAGGATATTTTTTCTGATCTTCTCTTTTAATATGTACAATAGAATGAGTAGACTTAAATTCTTCTATAACTTTTAAGATAGCCGGTTCTGGTATATCTCTTGTCCAGGCGTAATTAAAACCTTGACTCTGAGGTCCTCCGTTTGGTTGTATTGCTAGAATCGGTTTATCTGTTTGATAAAATGGCTTAAAATACTCTATTTCAGATTCAGTAAGGTAGATTTGAGGGGTTTCTCCTTCGTATTTCATACCCCATTGGTTAGCCCAAATATTAAGTAAATGGTCTTGTTCTAAAATAAAATCAGATTGTGTGTAAGGATCGGCAAAATAGATTTTAGTATTATTTTCTTTTCCTTTGATATACTGTTTGTAAAAAGCACCGTGTTGTCCATTATGGTGTACGTAATCTACAGCTGGGTTGTGTTTAAATACATCTGGGTATGCACATACTATATGAATAGTATCTTTAGGGTGGTGTTTTTTAATTACTTTTAGGAGTGCGGTAGCCATTATATGCTTTCCTAGACCGCCTTCGATATGAAATATAACTGTCATAAATCTAGTTTAGACTTAAATATAAGAAAAAAGGTACTTAAGAGCAACTATTTACCAAGGAGTTCCGTCTCCTGTAGAAAGAGAATTCCAGTAGTTTATTTTATCTGCAATCGATGAAGAATGTTTAGAGTATATAGAAGCAGTATCTAAACTACCAGTAACCCATGATAAAACTCCCTCTTCAGTCAGATTTTCATAATTTATAAAATCATCATCTGAAGGGTCTTTATGAGCTAAATAGTATTCACCAGAAGTTCTTTCAATTTCTTTTCCATAGGTAGTTGAGCAAAAATATGATGCTGTTGTAACTACTCCGTCGTTAAGGTTTCTTTTAAGATTAGTAATTTGCCAAGTATGTGTCATTGTTTAATTTTTATATAAATATATTAGAATAATGCGTTCCAAGATGTTCCATTATAGTAGTACAGTTTACTTGTACCGGCTGATCCTGATGCAATTATCATTCCTTCTTTAGCAGGACTAGGGGTAGATTCTCTCCTTGATATTTTTAAAATACCGTCATTCGAAGTAGAACCGGTAATATGAATATTTTTAGCAGCAAAATTACTAGAACCTATCGATTCACCTGAACCGGATATATGAACACCTCCAGCTACAATCCATACTGATGCTCCTGCATCAATTTCATTACTAGCTCCAAGTGTCACAGAATTTCCTGTATCTATAATAGTATTACCCCAACCTCCTACTATAGTGCTTGAATCTCGATTACTCCCGCAGATTGTATTACTAAATCCACCACCTATAGCTCCGAAAGCCATTTCGTTGATATTCTTACAACCACCGGCAATAACACCGCATGCTGCTGAACCTGTATTTAAATGCCCACCACCTATAAATGTAGAGCTTCCGCTAATTATGTTATTAGCTCCTCCTCCTATAAAACTGTGATCTCCAGTAATCTGGTTATTACATCCTGCTCCTATTCCTGAGAAATAATCTGATCCGGGTGTTCCGTGGCATATCGTATTCGACTCCCCTCCTCCAATAAATCCAAAGCATTGATATACACAATTTAAATTACCTCCAGCTACTGTTGAGTAGATGGCCATTGCTCCGTTATTTCTACCGCCGCCAATAGTTTGACCACCTTTTGATAAGTTACTACCGGAAACTGTATTGTTACATCCTCCACCTATTGTTGCAAAAGATGAGCTTACATCTGCTATTTCATTACTAATTCCTCCTCCAATAAAGTTATAATTTCCTCTTGTAATATTACAGGTACCTCCGCTAATAACAGATTTAATTCCTTCTGTTTCTGAACCTATTATTTGGTTCTCACATCCTCCTGCAATTACGCCGTATTTACCATTTACTATATTACAGAAGCCGCCTCCAATAGAAGACAAACAGCCAAAAGCATCGTTTTGAGCTCCACCTAGTACCGCTGCTCCACCACAACTTGTACAATTAAATTGACCACCTCCGATTACATTCCATCCTTGATTATTTGCAGAAGAACTAATTATATTACCGTGACCTCCTCCTATAAATCCATCGTCTTCTAATATACAGTTATCGTGTCCTGCTACTATAGTACTTGCGACAGCCTGAGTAGAAAGGTAGTTATTATATCCTGCTCCTATAAATCCGCAGTATCCTTCTAAATTATTTTGATATCCAGCAACTATTCCAGCATATCTTGAATTATTAATAATGTTATTATAACCTCCTAGTATGCTTGCATAACATGATGAAGTATTGACTATACAGTTTAATCTTCCTCCTCCTATCACGCTATATTGTGCATGAGAAACTTTGTTTGAAAATCCGCCACCAATAAATGAATAAGGTGAAGCTGATCCAGATATTGTGTTAGATCTTCCACCTGCTACTGTGCTGTAAGAAGAGGATACTATTGAGCTAGTCTGACCACCTCCTATAAATCCGAATATAGCTGAAATATTATTTGCACATCCTCCAACTATTGCGGAGTTACATTCTGAGGTTTTGTTAGCTTTACCGCCTCCTATGAAGGACTGGCAACCGGAAATATTATTTATAATACCTCCTGCTACTGTTGATAATGCTCCTGTATTTATATTTGAACCTGTTACCGGAATAATATTGTCAGTATTACTTCCTCTCTCATAAACTTTATCATTAGAGTAACTAGAGCTAACTCCTGTTAAGTTTGAACCATCTCCTACAAATGACCCGCTAAATATAGAAGCAGATACTGTTGAGTTGAAAGTAAGATGTCCAGTAGAAAAATCTCCATATATTAAAGCACTACCGCTGTTATTATTTATATATAATTTATTTGATACAGATGTATTTGCTAAAGGACCTGCATAATTTCCAATAAATACATTGTTACTAGAGCTACCAGTCGTATGGTACCCTGCACCATATCCTACAGCTGTGTTATTTGCTCCTTCTTCATTAAAATACAAAGTATAAGTTCCTAAACCTGTATTTTTATCTCCTGAGGTATTTCTAAATAAGGAAGCGTTTCCTAATGCAGTATTGAAATCTCCTGAATTATCTGAATCTAGAGCAGTATTACCTATTGCTGTGTTATATCCTCCTTCGTTAGCAGTTAAAGCAAAAGCTCCTAGAGCTGTATTACCTGAACCGCTATCATTTGTTAAGAGAGATTTAAATCCTATAGCTGTATTTTGTGTACCGGTTGAGTTATCTCTAAAAGCACTATCACCAAATGCTGTGTTGTAGTTGTTAGTTTCATTATCTGATTCACCAGCTCTGTATCCAAAGTAAGTGCTAGAGCCTAATCCTATTTGAGACACTCTACCATTTACTTCTAAAGAACCGGATATAGAAGCTGAACCGGTGTGGGTACCGTCCCAATCGGCTGTTACTCCTGTTAGTCCAGAGCCGTCTCCAGAAAAAGAAGTTGCAGTAATTGAACCTGTTAAATCTACAGATCCTGTCATTACGGCACTACCGCTAAATAAACCATCCCAAGATCCAGTTACACCTGTTAAACCTGTTCCATCTCCTGAGAAAGATCCTGATATAATTGCTGATCCTGATATGGATAATGAACCTGAGAGTTCAAATGATCCTGATACTGATAAATTTCCTACTGTTGGCATATCTTAATTATGTTAATCTTATTGCTATAAAGTTACCGCTTCTATATAACCCTCCTAGAGGTACTCCTCCTGCTGCTGCTAAAGTATCATTATCGAATTCTAAAGATTCAGATACTTGAGCCAATATAGTATGTCCGTTTTCTATAGTAACTGCTGTTCCAGCTGCTGTACTTTGAGATACTAATAATGAACCAGATATAACTGCTGCTCCGTTATACGGGAAGCCTGCTCCCGATATACCTGTTAATCCAGAACCGTCTCCTATAAAAGATCCGCTTGCCTCTGCTACTTTTAAGCAGCTATTAATAGTTAATACTCCTGTATTAAAATCTCCTCTTATTAACGGTGTTTCCCCGTGGTGTTGTCCTATATATAACTGGTAGTTTTGCTCTACATCAGAACTTGGTCCTGCACAGTTTCCTATATACACGTTTCTATTAGAATTACCTATAGCACGTCTACCTGCTGCTCTTCCTACTGCGGTATTATATGTACCTGTAGTTAAATTCGAATTAACTCCAAGTAGAGCTGATGAACCAACTGCGGTGTTGTATCCTCCGGAAAGATATTGACCTGCATTTGCTCCTATCAGTACGTTATATTGTCCAGTATCTATGCAAAGTCCTGTTTGATATCCCATCAGAGTATTACCAGATCCTTTAACTTTAAATCCAGCATAATGACCTACAGCTGTATTATTCAAACTTGTTTCAGTATAGTATAGAGAGGCATGACCTATTGCGGTGTTGCTTCTACCTGTAGTAATGTTTATTGCACTTGAGTGTCCTATAGCTAAGTTACAAGCTATGTTAGTACTTCCACCAGCTAAGCCAGTACTATTTTTTAGCGCTTGATTTCCTATACCTATATTACCTCTAGTTTTTACACTTTGTAAACCTGCTGAACAACCTATGTAGATGTTACAAGAACCGGATTGTAATAAAGTACCTGCTAAATACCCTATACCTATAGAATTTCTTTCTTGCGTAGAATCAGGAAGAGCAAAATAACCAATTCCTAAGTCCTTATTACTTCCTCTATTTGATATACTTATATTTTTGTCTATTTTAGTTTCTCCTAAAAGTTGTATAGTTGGAGCAGAACCCGATACTGTGAAGGAACCTGTAATACTGGCATCACCATTTCTTGAACCATCCCATTCGCTGGTAGGTAGGTTAGTTAAGCCAGATCCATCCCCTTGGAAAGAACCTGAAAAAGAAGATCCAGAAATTGCTATTGAATCTGTGAAGTCTATTATAGAGCTAGAAGCTATTATAGAGCCTGTTATTATTGCATTTCCAAAAAATGGAAAAGGATTTAAGTTTGTTAAGTTAGAACCGTCTCCTTGAAAAGAGCCTGAGAAAGATCCGGATAAAGTACTTCCGGAAGCTTGGTAACCGTTTAAGTTTAAATTAGTTAATCCTAATCCGTTTCCTTGAAAAGAACCGCTAAAAGAACCGCTTACTCCTCCGGTATTAACAAAATCTATAGTAGCATTCGAACTAGATACAATTAATGAACCGGTAATGCTTGCATCTCCATTTCTAGTTCCGTCCCATTCTGCAGTAGCAGTAATACCAGTTAAACCAGAACCATCACCAGAAAAACCTACTGATGAGGTAACACTTCCAGTGATTATTAGACTATTATTAAATATGTGTTCGTTAGCCATGCTCTATTTAATTTATACTTGTTTCTTAAATGCTGTTATTAGCATATTAACATTATATGTTCCTGATGATGCATCTAGCTTTAATACAGCGTTGCTACCGTCTGAGTCAATACTAAATGATGTACTTTGTACATTACCTGATGCTGCAGTATGAGAGTCGTTTATAGTTTCTCCTCCACTACCGTCCCAAGCTCCAAGTAAGGTACCTATTTTCTTTTCATCTTCTGTTGAATCCGATAATGAATAATCTGCTTTGAATCCGGTATAACCTGTTGCTGATATTGCAAAAGAATGAATGTTTACTATTCCGTCTAAACTTGCTGAATGAAAATGTATTATTTCAACTCCAGGTCCTCCAGGGTATCCAGATGAAGCTATAGTTACAGTATCTGATGTTGTTAGAGCTCCGGATACTATTAAAGATCCTGTTATTTGTGAGTTTCCATTTCTAGTTCCGTCCCATTCAGAAGTAACTCCTGTTAATCCACTTCCGTCTCCTTCAAAAGAACCGGAAAAATTAGATCCCGATATTGCTATAGAGTCAGTAAAATCTACTATAGAACTAGAAACTGTTAAAGACCCTGTTATTACAGCGCTTCCACTATAAGGAAATGCCGTTGCATTTATTCCTGTTAATCCTGAACCGTCTCCTATAAAAGCTTGAGCTGATACAGATTCGCTAACTAGTAGTGATCCGCTTATAGTAACCGAAGGGGTAGAAAAATCTCCTCCTATCAAAGGATAGCCTTCGTCGTTCGCTATATAAAGTTTGTTGGCTTCTGTAGTGTTTACTGAGCTTGGACCTGCTTTGTGTCCTAAGTATAAATTACAGTTACCGTATTTTGTCTTAGCACCTGCTAAATAACCAAGTGCTGTGTTTTCTTGCCCGTCTAAGGAGTTTATTCCTATTAAGCAGCATAAACTACCAACTCCTATAGCGGTATTATATCTACCATTTTGATTAACGTATAAGCTTTTACATCCTATCCCTATATTCTTTTCTCCTGCAACAGGGTTACCTCCCATTGCTCTACATCCTATAGCTATGTTATCTGGAGCAGAAGAGGCATTAAAAGAACCTAATGCTCTATATCCTATAGCAATAGTACCATGTCCTGTCTGTAAACTGCTAGCTTTGTAACCTATTGATACACCTCTATTTACTCCGCTTAAAGCTGCTTCTGAACCAATAATGACTTGCTCTGTACCTAATGCATACTGACCTGCATAGTACCCTACAACTACACTCTTATTAGGAGCGTTAGTTGATTCACCTACTGCATTTGCTCCAATAGCAATAGTAGTTGAGCTTGGATTGTAAATTTCTATATTATCATCAACAGTAACTTTACCATTTAAATCAGAAGGACCATATGTAGTAAGCGAACCACTTATTTCAGTAGATCCTGATAATATAATTGAATCTTCTACAAGTAAACTACCTGATATTATTGCTGAACCCGTGTAAGGGAAGACTGTAGCTTGTACTCCTGTTAATCCACTTCCGTCTCCTTGAAAAGAACCGGAAAATGAAGAACCTGAAATTGCTGTCGAATTTGTAAAGTCTACTACAGAACTAGAGACTGTTAAGGATCCTGTAATGTGAGCGTTACCGTCTAAAGTACCGTCCCATTCTGCTGCTGCAGTTAATCCTGTTAGATTAGATCCGTCTCCGTAATATGAACCACTAAATGCTGATGCAGATACTGTTGAATTAATAGTAACATGACCTGTTGTAAAATCTCCTAATATTAAAGGAGTATCTGATTCACTATTATTTATGTATAGTTTATTGCTGATAGAACCAACAGCTGTAGGTCCTGCACTTTCGCCAATTAACACATTACTATCTCCACCTTCTACTTTTGCTCCTACTGAGTTACCGATACCTACATTACAGTTACCTGTTACAAGATTACTTAGAGCACCGTAACCAATTCCTACTGATTTTTGAGATGTGGTTGCTTTTAGTAAAGCTCCATAGCCGACAGCTGTGTTATACAGCCCGTTCGATATAGCGTTGCCTGCGTTTACACCTATTGAGGTATTTCTACCTGATGTGACATCTCCTCCTGCATTTTTACCTATTACTACGTTATCTTCTCCATCGTCAATAGAAAAAGTACCTGTTAGGGTAAGTAATCCGCTATTAAATATAAATTCACTTTCTGATTGTAGTAACCCAGGTGTACCCGTAGCTGTTACTATTTGATATTGAGTATTTGGTGATATAGTTAACCCATCTGAGCCTCCACTTAGAGGTATATCTTCACTGTACCCACCAACAATATTGTAGTGTAATTTAAGCAAATCTCCTCCATCGTGTATAGAACTTGAATAAACTAACGACCTAAAGTTGTTGTTCATCTGCTCATGAGTAAGGGCTGGGCCTGTTACGCTTTTAAGAGTTAACTGTGGTACTGAAATATCACTCATTTTGTTTTATTTATTATAAATATCTTTATCTTATTCTATTAAGCCATGTTTACTGTTCTACTAGTCTCAATTAAATTCGTACCATCAGATACAAAGGTTATAGTACTGTGTCTGTTTTTTGCTGTTTCTATGTTTCCACCAGTAATCAGGTTTCCATCATTACTAAATGATACTGTATAGGCTACAGTGTTAGTTCCTAATATAAGTACTGCTTTAGTACCTTCTGGTGGAATAATCGTGTTCTCCAGGGAGTAGGTCCCTCCAAATCCTTGTCTTGGTATAAATTTAATTACAGAATAGTTTTTAAAATCTAGTTTAGCTGTTGTTTCTGTTGTTTTATAAGCTCCTCTATACTGTCCATTAATATCTAATCTAATGTCTGTATTAGGATTTGGCATCCCTATCCCTACTGTTCCATTTGAAAGGAAGGATGCAATGTGGCTACTGGGGGGTAATTCTAATGACATGCTACTCCCATCTGCATAACTATTTACCAATAACCTGTTTGGATGTCTTTCATTATTACTCAAAACACCATCTTGATTATCAGAAATAGCAATTACCATATTACCTCCATCATCCTGATTCATAGGACTATGGATCGCTAAACCTTTTTTTGTTACACTAAGTGGAGGTGTACCTGTAACTCCTATCTGTACAAATGAATTTTCCCAAACACCATTCGGTAATGGTCTTATTCTATTTTCATGATCTTCTTGATTTTGTCCAATTCCGATTCCTCTATCTCCAACAACTGCTAGATCTCTTTTAGTATCTGTGGCATTGATTGCTATTGCATTTGGTAATACAGTATGACTTACTTTATGAGTATCACCAAAACTAAAGTATGTTTTTCCATCTGAATTATATCTGTTGATATGTAATTGCGGGTCTTCTCCTTGGTCTACTTTTCCAAATTTTCCAAATATGTTATCTGGGTTTTCTCTATAGGATACTCCTCCAGAAGAAATTTCTAGAAATGCTGTTTCATTAACTTCTCCTATATTATTAGGGTTTATATCAAAGAAAGATTGTAATCTAATTATTGCTCCTTGGCTTGCATCTCCTACGATATGAAGTCTTCTATCAATTGATGTAGTGGACGATAACCCTAAACCTACTCTTTTCTTATCTGAGTCGTATAAAAATATAGTATCGCCTGCAAAGGATGAATTTTTATTAAATTGAATCGATTGAACTGGATCTCCTGGTGTAGCATTTCCCGTGTTCTCAATTACAGTCTCCCCATCTGAGTTGTTAAAAATATTTATTCCATCTCCTTGAACAAGGTTCAAAGTTGAATCGCCGCTCCCTAAAGGAACTTCAACATATCTTGGTTCGTAGTCAGTCTGTCCTTCTGAATTTAATACAGAACTTCCTGTATAATGTAACTTGAGAGTACTTGCAGCTACTGATGCAGAATAGAAAAATTGTGCTTGATTTCTATCCAATTCAGTATAGGTTAAAGCAGATCCTTTTACATTTCTAAATACTATACTCATTTTTTATTTTTTTTCATTTTTAATGTAATCCTGTGCAGTTACCTCCCTTGCGGGTGGGCCACTCACATTAATGTTAACTTTATGTCTCCATAAAGATCGGACTATATCATCAGGATTTCTCCTGCCGGGCGCTAAATCTGGTTATTAAGGGAACCCATTTTCCCTCCAGTAGTCTCTGAACCTTCTACAAGATGGCTTGTAGCTTGGCTGCTGATTGTCTAATCCCTAACATTGTTACGCTTTGGTAGTTAAGGCTCTAAAGAGTTTCCAGCAATTCACCCGGTTTAAATAGGACTATTTTTTTTTATTTCATATTATATTCTTATTTATGCTTCTCCTGTTATAAACCTTGGCTGTGGATATTCACATCCAAAATCTCTCAATGAATCTTCATCTTCTAATAATAAATAGGCTCCCAATATATCTTTAAAGAATTGATGTGAACGTTTAGTTCCTATATACTCGTAAGTATATATTACGCTAGGATTATCATTAGAAGGATTTGTTGCAGACGGTCCAGGTACATATCCGCCGAAATCGTATTCATAATATGTACTACCACTTGCTCTTTGGTACTTCCTTACTTTTACATCTACATAGCATACACTCCTGTTGCTAAAATTATTAACGCGATCTATATATTTATAATCTGTGGTCCAATATGTAGAGTTTTTAGGTATGTCTATACCAGATTGAGTATATGGTAATCTTCTTCTGTAAAGTACATAATCCCCGTGATCGTAGAATGTACGTCTACCGTGTCTCTCCCCGTTCCTCTTTATACCATCTCCCGATTCGTAAATATCATTTCTAAATACGTAATACTGTGTGCATATTAATACATCCGGTTCAGGTGTTGTTTCAGGACTTGTTCCTACTCCAAAGTACCCTCTATTAGAGCCAAAATTCATATCCAATTGAACTATAATAGACATGTCTGTATCTAGAGATTTAGGGGTAGGTGAAGCCATTTTACCTACGGCTATAAGTTCATTACTATCATTATATAAGCCAACTGTAGTAAAGTAGGGCGGATAATCAGAACCTGTTAGGTATGTTTCTACTAGTCCGTCTTGATTGAATGTACCATCTGATAATTTTGCTAGAGATGTTTTATTCAATGTATAATTAAATTCCCCGCTCTTAACTTTACAGTGATAATTGTGAGTAAAAATAGGAAGATTAGATTTCCATTTTAAGACTGCGTCAAAAGTATCATTATAGTATTTTGCTATAACAGTATCAGTAATAATTAATTGACCGTGGGTATAAATTGCATTACCAACATAGTATCTAGGAAAAGAATTTTTTAAATATAACCTACCTTCTCCATCATCTACTATTTCATTACAGTCGAAGTCAGAAGTAGCTTGAACTAAGTCTATATATTGACCTCCTGCTGCTGGTAATTCGTTAACGTATTCATTTTCAGACTCTAAGTAATCTGGTATTAAATTAGGTATTATACATTCTATACCGGTATCTTGAAAAATATTAGATGTATTTTGTACATATTGGTTATCCTGAACAGAATATGAGGATCCATTTGGGTCTGTATCAAAATTAGTTGCATAATTATTTGATACGTAATTATCTCCCTCCCCATCTATGTCTCCTCCATCTGATATATCTGGTGTTATTGAGATAGAAAACGGCTCTATATGAGTACCGTACATTTCTTTAGGTAAGGAAAATAAAGCAAAGCGATCGTTTAAGAATCTTGAACCGCTAACATCGTAAGAAGATTGAAGAAAATTATCGTAAGAACCTGTAGCTATATTATCCGTGCTTTGAAATAAGCTATAGTATAGGTGTTTTACGCTTTCGTAAATTAACCTACTATTAAAAGAGCTATTAGTTCTAATAGTGGGATTACCAGCTGTTCTTATATCTGAATCTGAATGATAGTACGGAAGAGAGCCAGATAAACCAACAATGTTGTTTATACCTAATCCACTATATTGACTACCGCTTACAATCCACGATTTACGAGCGGTGTACGTCGATATATAAGCATCTTGCTGATTTAATTTTTTGTAAGCACTCATTCATTAATAATCAAGTTTGATTCTAACTAGAGCTTCTTTTGTAAAATCTTTTAATAAAGGTCTAGATAATTTTGCTACTGCTACTAAGTCGTTATTATCGTTATATAGTCCTACTGTTGTAATATATGCTTGAGGTGTATTTATCATTACATCATGGCGTAATTCTCCTGATGAAGTAATATTTGATGGATTAGTTGAGTAATTAAATTCACCATTTCTAACTCTAACAAATACGAAATTAGAAGAAATAGTTTCTTCAGATTGTAATTTAAAACTATCACCATCTTCTATAACATCAAATAGTAGTTTATGATTTGGATCATTTAGCCCATCTACTGCTGTAGATGTACCTATACTTATTCCTCCTTGAGGCTTGGCTTTGTCTAACGCTTTACCATTTAGTACTATAATACCTACATCCGGTAAAAATTTACCATAACTACCACCTGCTACATTATATCCATTTGCAATAGCTTGACCCTCAGAAGTACCGTCTGATCCGCTTACTATATCGTATATACGACCAGCATCAACAAAGGATACTGTAGTAACGTCGTTACTATTGTCTGTCAAAAAGAGGTCCGAAGTTCCGTTTGTAAGTTTAAGGTTGAAAGTACCGGGGAATAACTTTTCTTTATATAATGCTCTTTCTATAGAAATTACATAAATATCATCAGATGTCTCACTTTGGAAAGTAAAATCTGTATCTTCATCTCCAAATACTAAGTTTCTGTACTGTCCATAGATAGTTGAAGTTGCTGATTTACCTGATACCTGGTTATTATAAGGTTGAGCTCCTAATCCGTCTTTATGTCCATAAGTTACTGAGAATTGAAGACGTCTAGTAGTGTTAGATTGTACTTTATCATACACCTCGTAGTAGAAATCTCCAGTATTCGCTAAAACTTGGTTATTATCTAAATGGAATCCTAAACCTGTAGAAACATCTTGTTTAAGTTCTACCCCACCAAATGACCATGCTGGTGCTACTACTGATTCTGCACTGATTGAAATATCTTCTGGGTCTAATCTTTTAAATGACATATCTTATTATTGATTTACTCTAACAATAGTTAGCGGGATTGTTACTCTTGCTCCTGAATCTCTACCTATCACTGTTATGGTTGTTTGTAGAGTATTTTGACCTGCAAATAAAGTATTTACTGTTGTGGCACTTATGTTTATAGATGTTCCAATTACTGTTTTGGAGACGTTAGTTCCTAAAGTAGTTGTTGAATTTAATCTTTCAGCTTCTGGTGTGTTAATTCCTACGCCGTTGTATGTTGATAATACTCTAGCATCAGCAATAGTTGCTACATACCCTCCAGTTTCGAATGTTTGGGATGAACCTAAATAATTTAATGTTTGAGGAGTAATAGCTAAAGAAGCTCCTTGTTTTAATCTTATTGCTGTATATCCTAAATCTAGTATAGGTAACTTTGCTGTACCTCTTGGTAGAGTGGTAAGCTTATATTTCATTATCTGAGTTTCATCAGGAAAAGCTTCAAGTAGGGGTAAATTTTCAATTGCTTGTCCGTAAAATTGAGAACCAAGTGGATGTGAAGTATTATATAGAGTATAATCTATTTCATCATCTGATAGTGCAAATTGTGTGATTTTAAAAGAACCGTCTCCTCTAGCAAGAAGCTCACGTCCTTTTTTTGTTAATATAGCATCTACTGTTACTATTGAATTATCTAAATATCCCATTTCGTATTATTTGTATATTATATAAATATCTTGTTTTATTATTTTATTAATCTTTTACTTTTTTAAACTCTACATCTAATAAAGAGTAATTAACTCTATCGTATCCGTCTGCTCCTATTACAACTGCTTCTTTAATTACTTCATCTGACATTACTCCCTGGTAAGTGCCGTATCCAAACTTATCTTTGTCTTTATATTCGAAGTTATAAATATTAATGTTAGAAGGAGATTTACCTACTAATTTTATATTATATTTTAATCTCCTATCTGAGCCGGCAGCATCGTCAAAAGTAAAATCTTCATCTGGATCTGGGCATGTTATTTGTTGATATACTAAACCAAATTCATCAGTTACAACAGCGGTATGGTTAGCTTCTACGTAAACAACTTTATTACTTATTGCAGATAAGTTCCTAACAAAATCATCTATTTTATAAATATCTGTTCTATCTATCTTTAGTATTGAAGTAGCTGGATTAATTGTAGTTTCTATGTTAGTTCCTAATACTCCTCTAGTTACTTTTATTCTTTTATTAAACGAGTTATGTTTTACTACTCTAACAAGCTCGTCATAGTCTTCAAATTTTAATACGTCTCCTCTATCTATAGTGGGCCTAAGTCCTCCGGGTGCGCCTGCAGAATAAACATACTCTAAGACTACTTCGGTTTGATCTATTGTATTACCTCCAGGTGTTTGTATGTATAGAGAAGAGGATTGAAGCCGTGGGAGATTTTCAGGTCCTGTATGAAGAAGTGGTTGTAAAAGTTTATCTCTATTATATACACAAACTAAATTTAAATCTGCATCTGCTGGGTTTACTTCTCCTATAAACTCACGTGCGCTTAAACTTGGAGTAACTCCTGCGTAAATATCTGGGGTTGATAAAGTACCTGTATATCTAGCGTTTTTTAAACCAGTATCTGTATAGAAACTGTCTTGTACTTTTGCTTTTGAAGCTGATAAAGTACGTATAGCTTCAAAATTACTAGGAACAATCGAGCCTATCTCTCTATCGGATTCTAAAATGTATTTACTTGCTCTAAGTACTATTGCATTACTAAATAAAGCATTATAGTCTGATGTTTCAAAATTACCGAATAAAAGGGTTGGTTCAAAATTCACAGTAAGGCCATCTCCTTCATTACTGTTAAATTGAAAAGGTGCACCAGTTATATCGGGTACATTTATAGGAGATGTTACTTGAAATATAAAAAACGGTGTAGGTGCACTACTGTAGTTAGTACCTGTTACTACTGTTAAATTATAGTCTACAGAATCGTAAGTAAGTTTTATTACCTCTACTTGTTGAAGAATATTTTCTATATCAGTGTTTTCCAGCGCTGTACTTCCGTTTACAGTTAGAGCATTATGTGTAATAGATAGAGCGATAATTTCTCCTTCTGTACTATTAATGGGATTATACAAAACGTGTAGTTGATTATTAAAATTAATCAAACCTGTGGTATGTAATGTAACGAATTCTGCTAATGTCATATTATACGTTTTCTATTTTATTCTTCTATATATTACGTCTATAAGACTGTAATCAACCATTTCATACCCTTCTTCATCAATAGATACAGCTTTTTTCGGTACCTCATGTGATAAAACACCTTGATAGGTGCCTTCACCGTACTTATCTTTGTCTTTAAATTCAAAAGAATAGATAGGTATTCCAGATGGGGATGTTGCAATTTTATTAATATTTTCTTTTAGTCTAACATCTGATGTAATACCTATCACATTTCCGGAATTATTACCCCCATCACCACCTTGAGTCACTCCAGTGGGGTCAATTTGACATCTAATTACATCATCACTAATAAAGTAGCTAACTTCTTGATGAATAGGAACATTATATTGATCTCTTTCAGTATCCGCCATTTGATACCAACTTCTTATTCCGGTAGTGTTAGTGTAAGTTGGATATGTCCATAACATTACTTTCCTTCCTACGAACACTGAAAAATTGGATCCAAATCCATGATCTTCTGGGAATTGGTCCATACCTTGTTCTAAATTCCCTGCAGCATCGGTTATATACACTTTAAAGTTTGGATTATCTGGGTTTACGAAAAAGTAAGCTCCAGCTGGTGCTTGATGTTGAGGTTTTAAAGTGTGGGTTGGATCTGGTGAGTTCCAGATATCTCTTTGGTCACTTAGCAATAAACCAGTATTTACTGTGTCTTGTGTATTTGGTACATCTACATATACAGTTATTAAATCATCATCATTTAAGAATTCAGATTGACATGCAGTTAATCCAGAACCACCACCCAGTGCTGCGTAACTTGGTCTGTAGAAAACTTGCAATGCCTCTCTTACAGTGGCTGGTGGATTTAACACGTATAGGTTTCCTACTGCTTCACACTGTTCATTGTTAACGGCTTTAAACTGTATATAGAATACAAACTTATCGATATAAAACATCTGATTTACATTATCACCGGATACAGGTTGCGGTGGAGTAGCTCCTGCATTATTAGTAGGCCGTACATCTATACCGTACTCTTCAAGCCAAGTATCTACGATTTCTTGATATTGATTAGGAAGGACTGATGTAGAGCCAAGTAGAACGTTATCCGGATCTGGTATTAGATGCCAGTTGTCATCATTATTTAAATCTCCGTCGTATGTCTCTAAATCACCTGGTCCAAAAATCCCATTACCCGTTCCAGCACTAAATCCTATACTTTCTAATGGTTGGGCAGAATTTGGAATTGCGAAAGGATTATCTCCTACATTTTCATCAAATATGATTACTTTTAGTCTGAAGTAATAATTTGTTGTGTCTGTGACTCCTTCAAATTGGTAAGGAGGCGTTATAAATCCGTTTGCAGTTGGTAATGTAGTATTAATTACAACTTGCTTTATAGGATCAGGATCAATCACATTTACGGTGTTATCAAATTGATCTGCTAGAGCACAGCTAGAAAAATCTATAATAATTACTCTTTTGCATAGTCTATCGTATCTGTCTACGATTTCGACTTGGATAGTTGAATCTCCTCCTAAATCTGGAAAGGTATAGGCAAGAGGTGTCATTCCAATTTGAGCAAATCCTTGATCACTTTCTGGTGAAGTTCCGGTGTGGTTACCATTTTCATCAACTGTAACACTCCCAATATATACATTATTTATATTAAAATCAAGAAGATAGTTTACTACCTCTCCTAATTCTAAGTTTCCAAAGGCAAAAAACCAGTCTAATAGGTTGTATGTGATATTAGGCTGTGCCAAGCTTGGAGTTGCTATCGAACCGTTTGCTTGAAGTGCTAGTTTACAATCTACAATTACTACAGTTCTTTCATCCTCACATCCATTCTCTTCTGTGTAGCTGTTAAATATATTAGGATTGTCTTCATGTTCAACACTAACAGTAAATTGGTCGTATTGTTCACCGGAAAATTGATGTGATATTCCGTCTGGTTGGTTTGGATTAGCACTGTCTACCAGGAATTGATACTGTACTGTGTTAACTCCTACAAATAATCCACCGTTTGCTAAATTAACTATTTGATCAGGTTCTACTACATGGAAATCTTCACTAGTAGTGTGTAGAATACAGAAATCTGCTGGGATATCTGTAATAAAGTCAACGTTGTATGTTATATTAGGATACTCTATCGATGTGTATGGGTTATCTTCGTTTAATTCTCCGTTACTAACTTGTATTTTGCTGCCTTTTAATTCTCCATCGAATTTTGCTTCTTCAAAGTTTTTTTCTATCTGTAAGGGTTCTCCTGGTGTTGAAATATGGTTATTCAATACCTTTTGTCTTTTGCCGACAGGAGTATTTACTGCTCTAGTGTATCTAGTTGATGATTCGCCATCTATATTACCAGCCCCTACACTATTGAAAGCACTACCATGAGACCCGCTTATGAAAGCTGTGTCAATGGAGCCTGAGTATTCAGGTTGAGTCCATGTTATTTCAGGAGATTTAAATTTACTTCTATCAAGAAGATGAGGTTTTATAATAATACCGGCATCGGTAACTGCTCGTGCAGGTGTAAAATCCCTAATCATTCTAAATAGAACATTATCAAAGAATTTTATAAGTCTTACAAAGTCCTTTAAATTATATGCATCTATATTTGCAAGAATAGTTTCTGCATACTCATATAAAAGCGGGTATTTATTTGTTTCATACCCTCTTGGATCTCCTATATAATCATCTATATCAAAAGCTATATTAGGAAATAATTCTGCTGATTGAGAGACTATGTATTCATTTATATTATAAGCAGGAGAAAATCCTACTTCAATTCTATGAAGATCTGGGGTATATTCATTATTTTGATTGATGATAGAAGTATAAAAAGAAACAGTATCTCCAGGGGCTATACTACCGGTATTATCTAATCTTACTTTATCTATAGACCCAGTGATAGCTTGCTGTCCTCCAAAGAAAGGAAATTCTTCCGATGATTCTCCTCCAAACACTCTTACTTTTAGTACATCAGAAGGAATACCAAAACAGTTAATGAGAGCTCTTAAACCACGCTCGGTACCTTTACTCTTCATCAGCAATGGCAGGTTGTGGTATATTCTCTTATATATTTCTTTTTGATAATCGTTTTGAGAAACTGATTCTTGTCCGGTTCCTATTGTAGAGCCGGTTATTGATTCATTACCTCTATCGTAAGAATTAGTTGTAAAATATCTAAATAAATCTTCTACCGATTTATTACTGGTATATAATTTAACACCAAAATTCTTAAGTAAATCTTCTATTAAATCCTTACTTGCACCTCTGTCTAACCTATTATCTGCATCGTACTTTTCTGATACTTGATTTGTATAAATCCAAATATTATCAAAATGCTGTGCGACCATGTGAACTATTAGTTCATAAGGTCTATTATCTGGATTTTCTATAAGGTAAGAAGGAACTGTGTTTCTTAGTAAATCACCATTCTGTGCATCGAATAAAATTGCATCTTGTAATTCTGCATTATACCATGCTGTTGCAGAAGCATTTGTTGTTAGTACGTTCTGATATGGTTTGCTAGTTACTGTAGATGCATTTTGTTTAGGCCATGCCGAACTCTCGTTTTCATAAAAGAGATGTCTTTCGTAGTGATCGAAATTATTTATAATTCCTTCTATAAGACTTTCCCAGTATTGTGTTGTTCCTGTAACTCCTGTACCTGTATACCCAAGAGGCGGGGTTGAGTTTGCTAAATCTGGATCTGATCCTTGTATAACATCTAACTGTGTTTGGTATGATTCTAATAGTTGTAATTTATATCTAAAATTACGTAATCTTTCTTCTGCTGAAGAGAAGTTAATAAAGTTAGCAAAATCAGAATAATCTATTCCTAATTCCGCTCCTTTTTCATTAAATAGAGAATTTATCTCTCTGTAAGAATTGTAAGAAGCAAAGCTAAATAACTCGTTATAGTTAAAATATTGAGAAGGTTCAGTTGTTTGTGCATCTAGGTCTATAGCAAAGTTAGCACCTCTGAGGGTTGGAGTTACTTCTTTTTCCGGTGTAACTACTGTGTTTATTTCGTATGCTATAGAGTCACTTACTTTCTCTACTATATTTAATGTAGCTTTAACTCCTATTGTTCTAGGTAGAGGCTCTAGTAGTTTTACTAGAACTGCTGTTGTTTCTCTAAATGCTTTAGCATCTATATTTACGATGGTAAAAAATATATTATTACCAAAATATAAATGAAAATCAGGAATATAAGCAGACCCGTCAAATTGGGTTTTTATTTCGTTTGTTGTGTCTAATACTGTAGAACTATCTAAATTAACTGATACTAATCTTAGTTCTGTTCTATCGGTAGAGATGCTCTCTATATAGAAGTCTTGAGGTAACGCTATATTAGAATATGGGTAATCTAAGAAGTTATACAACACCTTACCTTCTGTTGATCCATAGCCGTATGCAATATAATCGCCTTGTACGTCAATACCTATTTCTGAATTGCCGTCTAATCCGTCTTTTCTATCACCTGATAGTATAGAGTATCTATCATATGTTGGAATAGTTTCAAGTCTTGTATTATCTAAAGTAAAAAAAGATAATTCAATAAAATTATCGTTTGGTTTAAAAGTCTTAGATACCTCAGTAGAAGTTATTAAGTCTGTGTCTTCAGGAGGAAGAGCTTTAAAACCTGATAACCCGTTTGGCTCAATTTCGTAGATATTGTAGGTTATTTCTGCCATTATTCTGTTCTAATACTATTAGTTAGTTCGAATATTTCTTCGTTAGCACTGAGTAGCTGTTCTCTTAAAATAGCTATTTCATCTAATAGAGGTTGTATATCTTGTGTATTTTTTTCAAAGTCTGTTATTTCTGAGCTTCTCTGTAGAAGGTACTGATGAGAATTATCTTCCCCTTCTATAGGAATAACATAGTATAGCTTATCGTAAAGTCTAAATAACTCTTCAACAGTATCTGTATCTACTACCGGAGTAGGATCAACAAATGTTGTAAATTCTCTATCTACAAAATTCTTATATTGATTTGAGTTATATGACTCTTTCTGTATTCTAACTACTTCTTTAGCCATTTCTCACTACCTTAAATATATTTCTATTATCTACAACTACCGTACTATTATCTAATTCTGTTTTTACTAATATACGGTAATATCTCTCAGGTTGCAACCCATCCATGTACACATCAAAAAACGAACCATGCGGATCACAGCTTATTTTAGTAAAATCTGTGTTAAAATCTACAACCATCTCTTCTGTGTTTTCATCTCTTAATCCCCAATATGATGCTGATGGTAATACGTAATTTGTTAAATAAACTGATGATGTGGTGAATGTACGTGTAGGGTATTTAGGTTTAGCAGTTAATCTAAATCTCTGTTTACCTTCGTCTACATACTCTCCTTTATTATTTTTTATATCTATAGTTGAAATATCAGTTGTTAGTAAGTGTAAATCTCCTTGATCGTAAGTTCTATCATCCCATCCAAATTCTAGGAATGGAGGATAAATCGTATTAGTATCTTTACCGAAATACTTTAAACGTATTGATGAAGTAGTATAAAACTCATATTCATTTTGTAACTTAACTATAAACCCTCTATTAGTTAAGGTATTATCATAAAATTGTTTTATAGCAGCTGTTACGTTGATATCCATATCGTGTGTAGATGATATACTATGGGATTGAAAAAATTCCATAGATGTACCATCAGATTCAAAATACCAATTACCTCCACCTTCTTTACCTGATATAAAAGAACCTGTATTAGTTGCTGATAAACCTGATGTGTTCCAAGCGTTAGATTGTCCTGAATTTTTATACACCCAGCTAGCTCCTGTTCTATTTACTGGAGTGTCACCAAATTTACCTGTTCCGTTATCCCACTCTCCTGTACCTGCTGTAGAGATTGGGTATGCGTATGTTATATAGTCGACTGGAAGTTCGTTTGCGTTTGCTAAGTACATTTTCAAGCTAGAGCTAAAATTAGTACTTCCTATTTTATTATCAACAACGTCTTCTATGTCTTCATCGCTAAATTTTGTCAAAATACGACTAGCTTGTCCGGTACCGTCAACTGTTCCAGGATACCCTCCTATTTCTATGATCTCATCTCTTCCAGCATTTGCTGTAGAGTTTTCTGAGAATATAAAAGTATCTTTATCGGGAAATATTCTATAAATTGCCATACTATATTGTTGTTGTTCTTCCTTTTATGTCTATATTAGGATATTTTAATTCAAATATCATTACATCGTAAGAAGGGTACACTATATTATTCTTTGTTGCTCCTTTTATATCGTAAGCGTACTCAGAATAGTTACCTCCTTGTTTATTTACAACTTCAACCTTACTAACAGTTTGTACTCCTGTTACACTATCTAATAAAATATAAATTGTTGATAGGTTAATAGGTTGATTTATATTCCATCTCTTAATATCGAAATGTTCTTTAAGAGCATTAGTACAATTTAAAAGTACGTCTCTAGAACCGTAATTAGGTAAAGTAAGTATTTCAAACTTAACTCCGATATTAACTATAAATGCATCTTTCATATCGATTGCATCAGTAATCATCATATATTGACCTAAATAGTTCTTAAGGTTACTTTTTAACGTATCGGTAGCTTTAATTAAATGTCCATCGATGTTATAGGCAAGGACGTACATTGATAAAGCTAGAGGATTTCTTTCTAAAGGACCTGAATTAGCGTTTATTACCATTTCATTAGTAACAAATGTTTTAGCAATAGAGCCGAATTGAGCTGGTAAGGATAAAGCTCTAACAGTGTAATCGTTTGTCGTTACTGCTCTTTTTTGCTCTGCAAATGCTCTTAATGAATTCTCTCTTAACTCTTCAACTGTATCTCCATCTTTACCTCCTGCAGCTGGTTTATCATTATTGAATCCTAATGTACCTACTTTAGAAGAATCAGCTGGAGTACTCCTTAATATAATTCCGTTAGAGTTAATAGTATCTGCAGGAACGTTTCCTTTTACTCCTCCTCCAACTAGATACTTAATAGTCAATGTTGTATTAGAGGGTGCAATACCGTATGTTTTAGTAAATAAAAAGTTAGAAGGATCATAAGCTCTATCTATTTTATCAACAGCATACTTATTACCGTACTTCTTAATAGTAGTTGGATCTGGTAAAAACTCTTCATCAAATGCTTCTGTAACACCTGATCCAAACTGGATTTGTAATACTCCTTTAGATGTAAATCGAGTTACAAACCTCTTAGATATCCTCTCTAACTTTAATAGAGCAGGTACTAAATCACTATCTTCATTAGTATTTCTTTCTTCTTTAAATACAGTATCTTGAGCTAAGAAAGGAACTTCTGTCCACTCTCCACCATCACTATCAGTTATAGATAAAACTCTAATGATTTCGTCATCTGCTATTTCAATAGTAGCAAATCTTTCAGCTGTGGTAAACGTTTGTTCGTAGGTTTTAATCTCTCCAGATACAGCGTTTACTTTTTTACTAAGTAAATAAGATTCAGGTTGACCATCTGTAATTTCAAATACTGTAATATTAGTTGGATCTGCTGAACTACTAAATGCAAAGTCTACTCCATCTGTTAATAGGAATGAAGGAGAATCTGCTGTTGAAGCGTTAATAGTAGAGTCGGGATATATTTGGATTGTTTGTTTCCAATTAGGTGTGTACATACTACCTGTAGCATTTACTACCATTGTAGCGGTTAATTCAACTTCAGAGTTAGAAGCTACTTTAGGCCTATATCCCATCATATATGCTAATGCATATAGGTTAGCAGGATTTTTAGCATGTTGTAAAAAGGTTTCTTGTAGTTGAGTATCTTGATAGAAAGATAGAACGTCACCTACATAGGATGCCATCTCAATAAACATCATACCTGGCGATGCTTCCGAGAAGTCGTTATACGTATCAGGGAAGTAGTTTTTAGCGTGCTCTATCAGCTGCTGCTTCAGGTCGGTGAAGTCCTTATTAATGTATTTTATGTCTCTTTGGTCAGCCATTACTGTTCAAAATTTATTATTACTTCGTCCTCAATATTAGTGTCTCTAACTGAATACTTGAGTGAGAATTGTACTGTGTTCTCGTCTGGTATACCTTGAGTGTTTATCTCATGAGCTACGACTCTAGGAAAATAGAATGCTAAATCTTTTCTTATTTGTGCATCTATTTGTTTAATTTTATCTTTAGTCATTATCTCAAATAACTCTTTTTGTATACCGTTCCCAAAGGTTGGATTTAAATACCTTTCTCCTCTATAAGTAAGGAAGTAATTGATTAAGTTAGTCTTAATAGCATCTTTAGATTCGTATGTTTGATTAAACACAGCAGCTCCAGTAAACGGCAACTTAACTCCTACCGCTCTACTAGGCTGTAAATCTATTGGTGCTATTTTCTTAACTTCAAATGGCATATTATACTCCTGTTCTTTGTTTTGATTTTTCTTCTGCAGCTTTTAATATAGCAGTAGCTTTTTTAGGATCAAATCCTGGTATATCGCTAAAGCTTACTCCTACTTCTGCTCCTCCTGTATTAGCTAATTCTGTTACTGCTCTTGAAGCTAAATTAGGTTTATGTACTCCTCCTCCAACAAAATTTCTAGCATCTTGAGAGGTCATAGATACTGCTGTCTGTTCTAGCATAGTTTCTAATGAACCTTGCTTACCTATAGGTGTTGACCACTTTTTAGGCATTGATTCGCTAACCTTAACATATGCGTTAGCTTTCTGAAGTTTAGGTTCAGGGGTAGAGGCGATTTTAACTGCTTCTGTAATTACATCTTGTAACTCCTCCTTTACCGCTGCTCTTACTTCTTCTCGTATGATTTTTCTTAATTGATCGAGTTTCATATATATAAATAGTTTAGTTATGGAAGTTGATTATCTATTCTGAATTTTATTTCATCTAAAAGTACATCTACTGATGAACTAAAGGATTTCTGCCCTCTCATTACTATAACATTTTGAGGATCTCTTTCTACTGCAAAGTGTCTTGGTGCTATAGATGGTGAGTCTGGGTCTTTAACAATCTCTAGCTCATACTGTATTCCGTTTGGACCTTCGTGAAAGAATCTTCCGTCACCTTTTTTATCTTGAGCTGTTGGGAGTGTTAAATCGTCTAACAGGTTTTTAAGTGTATCTTTTACCGATTGAGGTAAGTTACTATTCTCCAATCCTTGGAGTCCTGAATTTAATGTTTTTATTGCTTCTTGTTCTATTTCTAAAGGAGTTTTCCATGGTCCAATAGGAGGTGGGCCTGATTCGAAACCTTTACCGTCGTCTGCATCAGCAGGTGCAGATAAATGGTCTTTAGTACATACGTACATCTTGCCGTCCATTTTTACGTTATCGTCTTCAAAGTACTTTACACCTGGCTGCCATTTCCCTCTAAACCTACTATCGCTTAAGTCTGCTTTACCAGATGTGAATAATTTATCTTTTCCTGTAAGTTTTTCGTCTGATAGTTTAGATTTAGCAAGGTTGTCAGAATCGCCGCTTAACGGTCTTCCTGTTATTGGGTCTATTTCTTCTAGGGCTTGAAGTTGAGAGTCCTTTTGATTAGGGTTAGGAAGCCCATCAGAAGACGTACCGTTCAAATCTTTACTAGAGTTTTGATTTAATAATTTAGGTCCAAGCGAAGAGAATATCATTACCGGTTCCTCTGCTTCTTCATCTTCTAGTAATCCTGCTGCTGCTAGTTCTTCTTGACTAATAGTACCTTTCTCTAACTCTTTCTTTAATGCTAATTCAACCTCACATGCTTTAAGTGCGTTATCTGCTCTTGATAGATTACCCTTCATTACTCCTGTACTCATTGTAGGTATAGCCATAACAGCGTCGATACATTGTACTATCTCTTTTATCTGTTTAATTAGTTCCTTTATAAGATGCATTGTATCTGCATACTTAGTGGTAATGTTAATAGGTAGACCAAGTATTAAACCCCCAGCAGGTCCAGGTGGAATACCAACACCTTGAGGAATAGGTAATGCTAATATTATTTTAGATGCAGCTGGAGATGTTATCCTTGATGCGGACGGTAATGATTTTGTCCTCAGAAACGGTGCTGGTGTTGATTCTTCCAGAATTACTTTAGAAGATGATGGGGACTTAAAATTCTCCGTGCCAGGCCATTTGGAATTTGATGTTGAGAGAGATATTGTCTTAGATGCGAAAGGGAATAATATCACCCTTAAAGACGATGGTGCAATACGTCAAGAATATACTCTAGGTGGAACAACCACAATTGAAACAACTGGTGGCCGAACCGAAACTGTTACAGGTGATGTATCTGACAGTGCAGCTGGAACATACCATATCGGTGCGACTGGAAACATGGACATCGATACACGAGGAACACTCGTAGTAAACACTGGTGGTAACAACGTACAATATACTACTGGACATATTGATCTCAATGCAACTGAGAATATCGTATTAGATGCGGGCGGTGACATTTATTTAGATGCTGGTGATAGTGATGTCTATTTCCAGAGAAACAATGATACCTTTGCAAGATGGCAGATGGGCATTGATGGTCAACCTAATGCGTTGCAATTATCTGTTCCGAGAGGAAACTTCCAAATTGATGCAGCCAATGACATTGTTCTAGACGCTGGTGATAGTGATATTATATTTAAACGTCAAGGTATTACTTTTGCAAGACATCGTTTAGGTGTTAGTGGTGATGCTACTCAGACTAGAGTAGAATATAACCAAGGGCCATTATTCCTTGATGTTTCGGGTGATATCATCATGGAAGCAGATGGTGGTGATGTATACCTTAAAGACGATGGAGTCGAGTACCTAAGATTCCACCATTCTGGTGGCGGTGATGGTCGCATCGACAATAACGGTATCCCTGTAATCACATTCAGCGACTCAGATGCCACATTCGAGAACGATGTAGTTGTTGACCGTTTATTGGATGTAAATGCGTTTACTCATAAGAACGGATCATTCAGTCCTTTATCAGCAGGCACTGACAGGTATATCGGTACTCTAAACACCTTCAATAACGGCGATGGTGGTGGTGGTAGACTAATAATCCATGATGGTCATGCCAAGACTACCAGAACTGTTGACATTGCTGTACAAAATATAGGTGGTACGGCCAATATTAAATATGCGGTTAGTGGTACTGGTGCCAGCGGTGACTGTGATATACAACTAAAATATGTTGTTAGATCTGGTGAAGTAGATAAGGTTGACTTCTTCCTAGCTTCTTCTGGTGGTAAATCATTTACTCAATATTATTATTGGTTGACTTCTCACCTCAATGTGGACGATACTGCTCCGACTTCATCTGGTGCAACAACCATTGATTTAGACGATAAAATAGGAATACTCGCAAAAGAAAGCGGTTTGATTGGTATCAAGAAAACAAATCCATTAGTTGAGTTAGATGTTGATGGAAGAATAGCAGCCGAAGCTATAGATGTTGACAGTGCTGATATCGGAAACTTCAATATCAAAGGTAGCACAATAACGAATGCTACTAATAACATTAACTTGGATGCGGCTGGTGATATTATACTACATGCAGCTGGTGATGATATTAAGTTTGAAGGAAGATATAACAGTATCGATTCAGACAGACTAATCTTTGATCTAGGTAATAATGCTAATGCAGTGACTCAACAAGTTGTCAATAGAAATCATATTCTAAAGGCAGACAAAAACTTCTATATTCAACCAACAGAAGGACGAGTTTATTTACGTGATTCGGGAGCGAATAATAGATTCCAAGTACACTTTACTACTGGAACTGGTACTGAAATAGATGTTCCAAATGGTAGTCTGACACTTGATATTGATGGTGATATAGTATTAGATGCCAATGGTGGTGATGTACTACTTAAAGACAATGGAACTCAGTTCGGTAGATTCGAGAATACTTCGGGTAACCTGATACTAAGATCGGGTGATACCACTGCAATGACATTCAACGGTGCGAATGTTACAATGGCGGGTCAGATCACTCTACCTAGTGCAGACCTAGATACTACTGCGAAAACAGTTCACGGTGCGATTAACGAAGTAGACAGTGATCTAGGTGAGAGAACAAGTCTGTCGAGTTTCTATGATGGTCATAAAACGGACATAGTTACCGCACTAAATAGGGTTGCAGCTAGAGTAATAAATGTCTATGATACAAATGGAAATCTACTCAACCCATAACACCTACTAAGGGTAGAATTAATGTCAGACTTATTATTGAGGGTAAAGAACGCACAAGGCGATCTTCAGAGAGTACCTCAATCAGATGAAAATTATCTCGCATACAGCGCTGGTAAACAATTGCAGGCCAGCGGTGGTACTTCTGTGGGCGACATATCATTATCATCTTCAAATGCTAGAGGCATTGGTTCCCTATCAAACACTTTCTATAACGAACC
>BCSF01000050.1_pt1 | contig 50862 bp, 50 predicted proteins | sample 1016431 | NCBI WGS metagenome assembly BCSF01 (sample SAMD00045685;SAMD00045686;SAMD00045687;SAMD00045688;SAMD00045689;SAMD00045690;SAMD00045691;SAMD00045692;SAMD00045684;SAMD00045690;SAMD00045691;SAMD00045692;SAMD00045684;SAMD00045685;SAMD00045686;SAMD00045687;SAMD00045688;SAMD00045689, study... | reverse complement strand
CATTATGAAGTTTGTAGAGCGTAAATCAATGATAATACGTGAATCAGGACGTAGTAGTGATTATATAACACCTACATTTGGTCACGGTTGTTTATATAGATGTAGTTATTGTTATATGCGTAGACATATAAAACAAGGTATTACAACAATAGCAACAAATACAGAAGCATTAATAAATGCTATAGATGAGCATGCAATGAGCTTACAATGGCCTAAAGAGCCTAATCAAACGCATGCTAAATACTATACATATGATTTTAGTTGTAACGAAGACTATGTATTACATGCAAAGTATCACGAATGGGAAAAACTATTTGATTACTTTGTAAACAGTGATAGAGTCATGGGTACAGCAGCAACTAAATTTGTTAATAAACATTTACTAAACTATAACCCACAGCGTAAAGTTCGTATACGTTTTAGTCTTATGCCACAGAAAATGGCTAGTATACTAGAACCTGGAACTTCACGCATTGTAGATAGAATAGAAGCAATAAATACATTCTATGAAGCAGGTTATGATGTTCATATTAACTTTTCACCTATTATAGCATACGAAGGTTGTGGCGAAGAGTATAAAGAATTATTTGAACTTATAAATAGTATAGTAAATGATGATATTAAAAAAGACGTTTTATCTGAATGTATATTCTTAGTACATAATAAAGGATTACATGAATACAACGTTAAAAATAACATAAAAGGCGAAGAATACTTATGGACACCACATAAACAGGAAAGTAAACAATCTATATTTGGTGGCGATAATGTAAGATACGCCTATAAGTACAAACAAGGTTTAATAGATGGATTTATAAATATACATGATGCTATTATACCTTGGAATAAAATTAGATACATATTCTAGTGAGTCTCCCGTCAGTATGAAACAAGACTACCGAGCATAGGATATGTATCAACATTAGGTAAGGTGTGAAATGTATCGTAAGAGCATTCGCGGGGTTCTTTTATATGGATTGCATGTTATTCCTCGTTATTGGCGCCTTACCAACTATGGCTGGCATACCTAACAGCAAGGTTCAAAGGAACGTACGCCTACCTTGAAAGTATGCCAAGAATTGAGAGAGATGTGAGTCCTGCAAATTGTGATAATGTGTAATCGCGGCTCCATAGTTGAGTGTAGCGCACAAGGCATTCTCTCTCAAAATTTATAATAATGAGAGAGTTACGGCTAAAACCACCATTCGTTAAGACTCGTCACGTGCTAAGTTTGTCAACCAGTCAAGCGTGGTCTCTCTCAAAATTTTGTATAATAAACAAAAAGGAGAATAAGGTGAAATACAAAATAGTAGATAAAAACGACACTGATTACTTAGTGGTTTTCGATAAAGAGCAAGGAGAAAATGTAGTATTACATCCTAGCACTAGAGAACACAGAACAATAGAAGGTGATTATGTTATAGTAAATGATAATCATTGGACATTAGCAAGTAATAATAGACATAAATCAGATATACACGCACTTAGGTGTAATTGTAAAAAATGTCGAGGAGTATTTGAAGAATTTAAAGATGTACTTAAAGACTCAAATACAAAAGTTGTTACATACAATAAAAACAAACCTGGAGATTTCGAAAGTAAATTGACAAAAGTCTTTGAATCTCTTAAAAAATAATTATAATGTGCATATTTCACCTATAGCATCACTCCATTGTAATAAAAATTAGGCGAACAATCCAGTTTGCCTCATAGGGCCTGATAAGTTTATATAGTGTTGCTTGTCAGGCCTACTTTCAAAAACACTATAGATAAGGAATGACATATGTCAAATGACACAAATAATACGTTTTACTTAGATACACCAAACAACTCACCAAGACCAGCTAGTGTTGAAGATTTTCCAACATTAGGTTCAATCTTAGAGAGTCAAAATCTATCTATGGACCAAGTTGCTATCAGAATTACTAATGCTGGTCAAGCACGTGAGAACATAGAGATGACTACAAGTATCTTACCAGGTGATAACGTAATGATAGCCCTGTCTTCAAACAAGTCAGGTAAATAGGTAACTAATAATAAAATAGACGAGGTTCTAGAGATATACTAGAGGAGGTTGGTGTTGAGCTAAGGTGACAGGAGAGTGTCCTGCGTGTAGTCTATTTAACTAAAAAAGAAAGTAGAGGTAAACAATGAACATATTTGTTCAATTATATATTGCTTTAAGAGCAATTAAAAAACGAGATAACGCTATTATAGATAATCTGTTAGAAGAATTTACTGATTATGATGAAAGTCATTATAATAGGCCATTATATACAAGTAAACATTTAGCTCAAGCATTAATAAATAATAAAGACTTTGATGTTGTAGATGTATTTAAAAATGAAACAGAGGTAAATGATAATGGTTTTAAAGCAGAAAAAGATTCTTACGAGTTCTGGTTTAAATTTAAAGATGTAAGAATTAGAAGACGTAAAATATATAGACTAGGCGATTATTATCTTAGAATAGTAAATAATGGTTATGGTAAATGGACTAATAAATTTTACATTAAAGCACCTGTAGTAGAAGGTAATACACTTGTAAATACATATATAGCAGCATCACATCCACATATCAGTCTGGGTATGCCATGCACATCTGAGTGGCAAGATGGTATAACTGCTTCATATAAAGCTTATAACTTCGAAGGTTTGCTTAGTAAATATAAATTATATTTAGATAAATGGACTTATCAAAGCCCTCATCATATGCCAGAAGATATGGAACCAAGAATGAGAGTAGCTAATTCAGATATATTACCTAATATGTTTATGATGGACCAAGATGAACAGGTAGAATATCGCTGGTTATCATCAAGTGCATTAAATGATTTAGGTTATGAAAACCAAATGGAATGGAAACGCTATAATTATATAAGTGCTAGACGAAAAATACATGAACCAGAACCTTTGCCTAGATTAATGCATGCGTATTCTGTAGGTAAGATACAACCTTTAAATAAACCACAAATATCAGGTGGTAATTTCTCGCGTAGTCTTACTTCTAAAAAATCAGCTGTTTTCTCATTATTTCATAATTTTGATAATTTCTGTAAATTACCAGATTATGCTAATATAAACGAAAATGAAAAGTTTGTTGTATGTTTTACATTTGTAAATACAATATATGATAAAGTAGCTGTAAGAACTCCATACAAAGGTAGTTGGAATGATGAAAGACAAAACTATTTGCAAAATATGCGTAGCCAAATAGATATTCAATCTATGCATGCTTTTAATGATGCAAAAGACCAGTATAATAGAAGATACAGCTATGCACCTGCAGTCTTTGAACCAGATGAAAAGTTAAGAGATGCTATACGCAGTTTAAGAACAGCAATTGATGAAGGACTAAGTCTTTTAGATAATCTTAGAATTTCTCTTCAAAATGGCTCATCAACAAATAGTCAAGATTTCAAAGACTTTTGGAATACACTTATTACAGAGTTAATTAGATATAAAGAAGAAGGTACTAAGTTTGTTGATTATCATGACATGTTAGATTTTGCTAACGAGTTAGAAATTGAAAATAAACAACTAAGTGCAACTGAAGTGTTTAATGAAACTAAAGACAGCATAGATGATATGTTTGCAAAGTATAAATACTTAACAAATATATCTTATGCAAAGAAACATAAAGAATATCTTCAATATATTGAAGCACATATAGAAAACTATGAACACGATAACCCACAAGAGAAAGAAGAGGTAAACAACGATGGCAACAACACTAATAATACCGAGGAAAGTACACCTGAAAGTACAACATCTGCTCAAGAAGTTTCCTGATACAGAATGGTCAGGTGTAGCATTTTATCAAAAAGTAGAACCAGATAAATCAGGATGGTCTGATACATGGCGTATTAAAGACTTTTATCCTATTGATTTAGGTGGTAGTGCGTCAACAGAGTTTGATGGCGAACAACTACTTGATATGCAATGTAAAGCATATGAGGATAACAAAGAAACAAAAGAATGTTTAAAAGGTTTGATACACAGTCACCATGGTTTATCTGGTGGAGCTTATATTAGCAGTGTAGACAATAAACATTTAGAAGAAGCTGCTAATGATATAGGTTATCCTTCATTTGTTGTAGCACATCCAGAAACAGGTAGTCCATTTGCATTTGCAGTTAGTTATACAAATCAATATGGTAAACTAATGTTAGTAACTGATTATAAAGAAGCTTGTTTTATTATGGAGTATAACGATAAATACACACCTTCAGGTTTATTTAAAGAATGTGTCGAGTCTTTAGAAAAACAAGAAGAAGAGTCTAAGAAAAAAGTTACTGTTGTTAATAATTATTACAATGCAAACAGAAACTTTGGAAGACAAAGTCAAACTGCTTTATTTGATATTGGTCAATATATTCAAGAGTCAACAAGTATATTTCCAGAAATACCTGATGATTTAGAATATACTGAACTAAAAGAAAAATACGATAAAGCTATAACAAAAGTAACTTCAGTTTCTGTTCATCATCCTAAATTTGAAAAATATGATAGAATGGCAGATAACGCTGAAAAAGCTCTTGATGATTACATGGGAATGAATAACATTGAATATCAAGATGCTGATACAGGAAAGGTGGTATAAATGTCTAATAGATTCTTAAGAAACAAAGACATAATAAACCAAAAGAATCTAGAAGAAGTCACTATTATTGGTGCTGGTGGTGTGGGCTCTGCGCTCATACTATCAGCCGCCATAATGGGCTTTAAAAAGATTCATGTTTGGGACATGGACGTGCTTGAAGAGCACAACCTTAGTACAACGATGTATCCACAACAATATTTGGGTATGTCAAAAACAGAAGCATCTAAAGAAATTGTTAAATACTTTGGATGTGAGCACACAGAAATCATAGAACACGGTGAATATAGCATTGTCGATGGATTGACACCATGTGTTATGATGGCTCCAGATAACATGGAAGTACGTAAGATTGTATACATGAATTGGGCTAGAAATCCAATGCGTACAGTCCTTGTTGACGGTAGAATGGGTGCATTGTCAATGGATATACATACAGTAACGCCTTGGCGAGATAACTATCTAGAAAAGTGGCAACCTAGTAAAGATATAGCTGATTTACCTTGTACTGCAAAGCATACAATATTTACAGCTAATGTAATTGCTGGACTAATGTTGTCACAAATATTTAATGTCTTGCATAATAGGTCATACTATATGTATATTTATAAGTCGTTAGCACCTTATATTACACAAGAAGAGGGGCTAGTAATTCCAGAAACATACGGAGATAATAATGTTAAAGAAACAGAAACGCAAACCCGTGTCTCTGAATCCGAAAGTTCTTCTAATGTATGGAGCACCCAAAGTAGGTAAAACTACTATGCTCTCACAGTTAGATGACTGTCTGATTATAGACACAGAAAAAGGAACACATATGTTAGAAGCATATGTTCAAGAAGTTAATAACCGAGAAGAGTTAATCCAAACTCTTAAAGACGCTATGGAAGGTCATGATTTTAAATACATAGCTATAGATACTATTGATAAAGTTGTAGAATGGGCTGAAAAGGCTGTTTGTGCAGAGTATGAAGTAGCATCTATTGCTGACCTTACATTCGGTAAAGGTTATGCGTTGGCTCGTGAAAAAGTAATGAATACTATCAATGCTTTTAGAGACATCTGTGAACATTTAATTATCGTTGGACATAGAAAGGTTGCAAGAGCTGTTGTCGATGGCAAGGCTCTTGTTGAACCTGAATCTTTAGATATAACTGGTAAGCTGAAGAATCTGATTATGTCAGATTGTGATGCTATCGGTTATGTCTTAAGAGAAGACGATAAGCTAATGATTTCATTTAAAGCAGATGAATCTATAGAAGCAGGTAGTAGATGTGAACACTTACGTGGCCAAGCTTTTGAATTTAATTGGTCTAACATATATAAAATAGAAGGAGAAAAAGATGGCGATATTTCGACCAGAAACAAAAAGTAGTGGTGGTAGTAACTTTTATGGTATTACACCTATTGCTATACTAGGCTTTGAAGATAAATCAAGTGAGTTCGATTGGGCAGATTTATTTATCGATGTAGAAGTTAAACAACAAGGTAGTGATTATACTAAATCTTTACGTATTGCAGGCAATATAGAAAAAGATGCAAATGGTAAAATTACTGGTGGCACAGCATTAAAGAGAGTATATGGCTTTTTTGATGTTATAGGTGAAAAATCAGGATTAACAATCGATGGCGATTGGGAAGATGTAGATGGCAATAAAATTGCAAGTATATCTAGTCATCTTAATCAATGTCATGCACAAAACGTTATGCCTGGTGATGACCCTCAATTTAACTATTTAGCATATGTATACAAAGAAAAGCCAAAAACACCTGGAGCTAAAGTATACTCAAGAGTATTTTATAGAATACAAGAAAATACTGATGCAGGTAAGGCTAAACTTGAAGCTGATGTTAAATGGTTCAAGGAAAAAGGGTTTATAAAAGAAGCTAGTGAATCTGATTTATCTACACCACAACAAAGTGTAGAAATGTCCGCTAGTGGAGTAGGTAACCTATAGTGTACGACTATGTCGAAATAGCAGTGGGAAGCCCTCAACATAGAGGGCGACTCATTGCCAAAAAGGACTTAGTTAATTACATTAAGCCTGATACACCTTTATTTAGGTCAGTTTATCTATATACTAAAGAAGCTGCAGAATATGCTGAAGCTAATAATGGATTAAAGAACTATTTTGGTCCTAGAAGCATTGACTGGATACTTATGGATATAGATAAAGCAAATAACAGTGATGAATACACACTTAATAAAGCTAGAAGCGTCATGATAAAACTAGAAGAAATGGGTGTAGATATTAAATGGTCTACACAACCTTATTTTAGTGGCAGTGGCTATCATATAGCTGTACATAGTAGTGTATTTAACTTTCCAAGTAGTGATAATCTACATTACTTGGTAAAAGGTACTCTAAAAGGATTGTTTGGGGACGAAATAGATAACTCTATCTACATGAGAACAGGTATCTACAGAGTTCAGCATACAATAAATAAGAAAACTAACTTACATAAAATACCATTAACTTGGGAAGATATAATTCATAAAGAATATACTGATATACAAGAAATGGCAAAAGAACCTAGACTAGATTTTGCATACAGCGAACTAGTAGGTAATGGCGAGTTAGAAGATAGAATAGCCAATAGAGCGCCTAGAATGACCCAAATACGTAAAGTTGTTGAACCAAAGGATGTAATACCATGTGTACAAGAAATGTTGACAAATGGGCCTCAAGAAGGCTCTAGAAATCAAACGCTAATTAGAATAGCATCACATTTCTTTAGACACGGTATACCCTCTGAATATGCTAAAACCGCTATTTTACACTGGAATAATAACAGTTTAAACGAAAATAGTGTGGTCGAAAAGGTTGAGTATGTTTACAACAGAGGCTACAGATTTGGTTGTAATGACGAAATAATGTTAAATCATTGTAAAACAAGGTGTATACACTTTAAACGAAAAGACTATCTGATTGATGTTATGAACAGTGACGACTTACAAGAAAAGCTAGAAGAACGTATGTCTGCAGACTTTGATGGACGTAGCTTACCAATAGCTGAAATGTTAGGCGTACAACAATCTGATACAGCAATATATCCAGGCGAGTTAGTAACTATATTTGGACCTACAGGTTCAAGTAAAACAACACTTGCACAATGTATTGCATTAGGCGTAGACTTTGCTAATGATGATATTAATACTGATTGGCAAATACCTACACTTTATTTATCATTAGAGTTATCAGCATGGTATATGCATAGACGTAACATGCAAATAGTATCTGGTAAAACTAAAGAAGAAATAAATGACAATCCTAAGCAAGTTTATCAGGAAAATAAACATAAACTTAATCATATGGTAATACAAACAATACCTCCTACACTTGAACAAATACAAGCTAAAGTTAAAGAGTTAAGACCAGCTGTTGTTGTAGTAGATTATATTGATTTAGTAGAAACTCCACCACACGTTAGAGGTGAGTATGAACAAATTAAATATATATCTCATAGTCTTTCATCAATGGCAGTTAATAACGATTTAATTATAATTCAAGTATCTCAAGTTTCAAGAGAATATTCTAGAAATGAAGTACTTGACCTATACGCTGGTAAAGGTTCAGGTGCAATAGAAAACGCATCACGTAAAGTGATAGGCTTAAATGGCCAAGCTAATAGTCCTAACAAAACGCTAGAAGTACTTAAAAATACTGATGGCGAACTATTTAAGACAGAATTAGAATGGCAACCAAGCTTTAGATTAAGGAGACGTAATGATTAAATTACAAAAAACAAAAGATATATTAGGTATAATAATTCTTAATATACTTGAGTTTTCACTACACAAAAACAAAGGTATGTTATTAGATACAGCAGGAATTATGCTAAGATTTAGTAAATACTTTATTAATATAGAAATAGGAAAGGAAAGTAAAGATGGCGAGAAGACCAAACAGAAACTCAAAGAGTCAAAGAATAATGTTGCATCTGCTTAGAGGTAAATCTATTAATCAAGCACAAGCAGCAAATTTATTCGGAGCTTGGAGATTATCAGGCATTATACATAACCTTAGAAAGAAAGGCTTCGAGATAGATATGGAGCACAACACTAGAGGCAAGTATAAAGGCTTTGGTAAATACACAATGCGTAAGACTCCAACAGGTCAAACAGTAGGTAAATAACACACTAGTTATGAATACTAAACGTCCTATAAGGAAGTCGCGTAGTCCTAAAGAGTGGGAAAAGAAGTTTATGCGTAAGCTTCGTCCCACTCATGGGACACATGCAAAAAGAATGTTTCATAGATTAATGAAGAAATCATCTACATTAAAGTCATCTCTTAAAAAACGTAGTAAAGAGTATGAAGTAATATTTAACATGTCTTTAACAGAAATACGTGACATGCTTTATAAAGCATATAACAAACCCTGCAAGTATTGTAAGAAAAAATTAGATGTAACTAATATGGTATGTGACCATAAACACCCAATATCATCTGGTGGTGGTTCATTTAAAAGTAACTTACAAATGATATGTGCATCTTGTAATACTAAAAAAGGACCTCTAACTGATAAAGAGTACAGAGGATTTATTAAATGGATAAGTAAACAAGATGAACGTGTAAAAGATTATATCTTAAGAAAACTTGCTAAATCAGATGTATTTAATTAGGAGGAACAATGCCATTAACAAAAGCACAAAAAGAGGCTAATCTAAGACTCTTTAAGAAAAGAAGACAGAAAATATTAGATGCTACTGACAATGGTCGATGTTGGTGGCTTTATCAAATGCTAACATCAACTAAACGTTTCAAAGCAAACGATGGTAGGTAACATGAAAAAACTAAACAAACTTGACAAATTGCTTATAAATATTCTTTGGAATTTTGGCTGGAAAGTCAGTAAATTATCGGTACTCTTTAAAGTATCAACAAGAACAATTTATAGGCAATTATGGAAATAAGTAACTGTTTACAATGTGGTAATGTCGTCCCAGGAGGGGACTGCGGATATGTTTGCAATAAATGTGGATATACCGAGACCTGAGGCGACATAACACCACGATTGAGTTCAATCAAAGATAAAGGCGTTAGCAAACAATGGGTTAGGAGACTCAATGAAAAAACTAATGATAGATGACTATTTAAATAGTCTAAAAATACAAAGACACGAGAGTGAAGGTCGTTGGTATAGTCAAGGAAAAAGTAGTAACTGGAAACCATCAGTAACAACAATCATAGGCGAAACATGTGCAAAAGGTAAACACTTTGATGAATGGCTTATGAAGAATGGTTTAAATGCTATTACGATAAGAGACGAATCAGCTAAACGAGGCACAAAAGTACACGAGTACATTGAAATGTTGTTAAATCAAGGCGAAGTAAAAGCTGATGATGAATTTACTCAAAAATCATTAATGAGCTTTGAAAAATGGTTTTATGATATTAAACCATCAGTAATATGTCAAGAGATATTTCTATATCACAAAGACTTACCTTGGGCTGGTACACCTGATATTGTTGCAGAAGTAGATGGACGTTTATCTATAATAGATATAAAAACAGGTGACTATCGTAAATCACATGAAATACAACAACTAATGTATAAAGACTTATGGAATAAAATATTTCCAGAATGTCCTATACAAAACATATATGGACTTTATGTCAAAGGCAAATGGATGAAAGAGCCTACATATGGTTATAGGAAATTTAATATTGATAACACCATACACAAAAATGTATATAGACTATGGTGTTTTTTAAACTTTCCATACGGTAAACCAAAACCAAAAGCTAAGGCTAAACTTAAGGAGGTATTTAAACTTGGACCCAGTGAAAACACACGAAGCATTGATGAATTGCTGTGATAAAGTAAGAGAATTGTCTCAAATGAATAGGAGACAACAAGCTCAAATAACTAACTTAAAAAGAGAGCTAAAAGCTGAAAAACAAATGAGAAAAAAAGCCGAGAGCTACTACGAAGAGCTCGAAGGCTTTTTAGCTCAAGAAGGAGATACTAATGTCAAGGAAAAATAACAAGGGTAAGCCAACCCGTAGAGACATAGAAACTGCACTAAGTTTTATAGGTCAAAAGTTACAATACTTAGAAAATTTAGCTATTACAAATGAAAATATAATAGATGCTTATATAAACTTTAAAGATGATAAAGATGCATTTTTAAAGTACTTAGAAAAAAAGTTTCCAGCAAAAGAAAAAGAGTTGGAAAATACCGAAAATTCTAAGTAAATTACTATATGGATATTTGTGATAAATGCGGTGAAAAAATAGACAAATTAGAACCATGCTTAAAAATAGAGTATGGTTTTAATTGTGATGAAAGTTTATTTGCCCCTATGGGAGATTTACTAATACATGTAGATTGTTGCACTGATGCTGAAGCTTTAAGAAAAGTCTTAGAACGTTTCGAAAAAAATTAATCCTCTAACCCAAACCTTTCAATACCACCATACTTTGGATGATATGCTGTATTGTTACGTAATTCTTTACGTAATTTAGCAACATCACTATAAGGAAAACCTGTAAACTTTTCTATAGTTCTGTAAGGATTATCAATGATATTACCTTTAGCAAATGGTAAAACATCTCTTGCTATTCTACCAAATGGAAACATCATATAAATATGATAATTTAAAAATTTATCAAAATCATCACTAGACAGTGCTTTTAATATTGATATAGGATACCTTCCAATAGGAGGAGTAATAATTTGTAAAGGAGCTAATGCTGTAGGATATGTTCCCCAGAACGCTTTTTCTCTTTCTTTTTCGTCACCAAATATCCATTCAGTTGTGTCTTTTAAATAATTTAATGGTGCAGGTATTGCTAAATCAAACAAACTCATAGCAAATACGCTACCTAACCCATAAACTAACATATCAATCATTGCTGTTCTTTTAAATCTTTGATACGCAGCAGTGCCAGGTTGATAACCACGTATACGCGCTTCTCTTATAACATCATTTCTAAATTTAGTTGCATTCCAAGACCATAACTGAAAACGTGTCATTATCTTACCTAAACCTGTTCTTGCAAACGCTGGACGATTGGGAGCATTGTATAAGAATTGTGTAGCTTTAACACCTTTCTTAGCCATTTCAATTAAAAAAGGATGGTCAAATTGTGTAATAGAACCGCCAAATCTCTTATATGCTTGTATATAATGAGTAATAAACGCATCAGTACGCAATGCCATTTCTGGTATAGACATAAATTTAGCAGCAAAGTTAGCAGCTCTATCCGTAATTCCAGCTTCAGAAGCTAATTTCTTAAACTTTTCTTTACTCATTTCACCAGACTTACCAATCTTTTTTATAACTTCTTGTAAAAAGTTTTTAGTTTTTGCATCTTGTAATTGTCTTTGCATACCCCATTCATGCATTAACATTTCTGGAAAAACACCTTGTTTCATAGCAAAATCTTTTATAGCTTGTCTATTAGTCCATTCAGGATTTATTTTACGTAAATACTCGTAATCACGAGCTAATCTAAGGTTTTCAAACCCTGCACTTTGAATAGTATGTAATGTACCACCAAATACATTAGTTACAGCAGATTTAGGATGCGCAAGTAAAGACATAAGTTGAAGCTTACCTTCAAAGTTAGAGTATCGTATAATATCATCTAAACCAACATTTTTATCACCTTCAATCATTGGTTTAATACCAAGTTTTTTAGATAATTTATCTACTTTTTCACGAATGTTACTATCAGCCCACCAAGCATAAGGAGTTCCTTTTAACTTCATACCAGGGTCATTTAACATATAATCAGGTATAACAGTAGGATGTCCCATAGCATCTTGTACGTACAATTTATAGTAATCAGACCATCTATCTTTTAAAGTTCTACCTGTTTTTGGGTCAAACTCAACTTTGTCCCAACCTTTTTTGATTGCATAGGTATCATAATCAACAAGTATATCTCTAGCTAATATTTGAGATAATTGTTTGTAATAAACTTTTGTTGTATTTTTAGCATAACTATCAGCTATAGTAGCATCAATAGACCAACCAGGTATATGTGTTTCTCTTTTGTGCATACTACCAGTCATTTGATTTGCTTCAAACCAAGTTACACGTTTACTTTTATCTTTAGCTTTTTGAGGGTCTATTCTAAAATCATAAGCTTCCCAGTTTTCAGTACCAGTCAACCAATCACCTGTTAATGTTTTACCTCTTAAAAGTATTCTTTGTTGTTCTTCTATTTTTTCTGCATCAGTTAAATTAGAATCTTGTATTCTTTTTAATGCTTTACGTAAAAAATTATTTACGTCAGATTTATTAAAAAACATATGTGGCCAATAACCTTCTTCTATTCTACCTGTTTTAGAAGGAATAGTAATTTGTTCTCTTAACTTTCTTTGGCTTTTAAATTTTTGTAATCGCTTATGATGTAATTGCACCATCATAGAACGAGCTATAGCTCTAAGACCATCTATACCAAACTTTGACGTAATATCTAAACCTTTTTCATATTCAGCATAAATATCTTTAACAAACCTTCTGTAGTCATATTTAGGCTCAATAGGACCTGTTCTATTATCTCCAGTTCGTTTAGCCATTTCTTTCCAGTCTTTAGCATCCCAATATTGTTTTTTGCCTTTGGCATCTCGAACATGGTATTTATCTAGCAATACTTCATCACCTTTAATAATTTCATACATTTTGTCAAAAAACTTTTGATAAACACCTTGTATTCTTTTTACTATTTGCTTACCTGTTTCTTCAACACGTTTAAACCCATCATCAGTTTTTACATTTATTCTATATGTTTTGTTAGCTAAATCTTTATAGTTTGTTTCATTTACTTCGTTTTGATAAAGTTCTTTATATAAATCTCTAAACTGTGCACTTAATGCTTCGTTTTTGTGTAATTTTTTATACGCATTAACAAGTTCCATATCACGTATAGCTACACGTCTAAGAGATTCTCCATCATCAATAGCGTCAACAAAGTCTAAATCTTTTCTAAGTTCTAGTATTCTTTCCTCAGCTTTACCTTCAGCTTTATCCATTGGAACAGAAACTGCATGCATTAATTTTTCTTGAAAGTTTGTAGGTTGTAGCATATCACCTTCAACAGCTTTACCAAACTTATTAAGAAACAAACCACGTTTTTTAAATGTTTGTATATCAAATTTCATTTGCTCACGTCCAACAGTTTCAGGAAACTGCCAATAATTTCTTCGATATGGTTTTGGATATTTTTCAGTTAAATGTTTTTGAAAAACTGTACCTGTTTGATACTCCTTAAAATAGTTATTTAAAACCATTATATCTTGAAAGTTCATAGCATTAAAATTTTTACCAACTAATTGCCTTGTAATTAAAGATATATCTTGAGTTAATTTATTATTATATTCTCTTAACCTACCTGCAAGTTCTGTAATTACATTTCTTTGCGCTCTAGGTAATTCTTTAATACTTACATTTTTATGTAATCCTTCATACCCTGTAGAAGTATCATCTATTATACCTCCATCTTTAGGTTTGTTACTTTCAGCAATATCGCCTTTTTCAAGTGTCTTAAGAAGTAAATTAGTATTTTCTTTACTTGTACCTTTAAATGCTTTGTTCATTATGTAACTATAATCACCAACAAAATCTACTACATTTTTAAAGCTTACAGCTCTACTTGCAAAACCTAATTTACTAGTAGCTGTTTCTACTTTATTTGCACGCATACTACCTAATAAAGCTACATCTAATATATCTCTAGCTCTATCATTAGGTAAAGTTTCTTTTATTTTAATTATTGCGTCATCAATATCAGCCTGATTAAACCTTGTTGTTTGGTCTTTTATTTCAGCATCAGGTAAGTCTAAATATTTATTTAAAAAACTTTCATATGTAGCTCTATTTACTTCATGGTTACCTATTTTATGCGTTGCAGTTTTAGAATCTCTTTGTAAATAACTAAACGCTTTTAATCTATCTGCTTGTTTTAGTATTTTATTAAAAAGCACAGGACCTATAGTTTGTGCATCATAATGTTTGTATGCTTGTCTTAAAGTAACCATATCAGTTACATCGTTTGTTAAATATTCCTCAACTGCTCTTACAACTTCTTTTAATTTTTGTTCTCTATAAGCAGGTTCTTTTGTTTTTTCTACATCATATTTAGCTGTTTCTCTGTATTCGCTACCTTTTTTATAGATGCTACCATTAGTTTCTATAATACTATTATAAACTTTTAAATCCATAGCAGCTTCACGTAATTTATCTATCTCGTATAGATGAGAGTTTTTTATTTTATCAACTATTTCTGGTTTTTTTACTTTTATATTTTTGTACAAATCTTTTAACTCAGGCATTACTTTCATAATTTCAGCATGTTCATTGTACATATCATCTAATCTTTGAAAGTTTATCTTTCTAAATATACTATCATATATATCAAGTTCATTGGCTACTTTACCTATTTTAGGTAACATAGTATTTCTAGCTTCTGCATTTTTTAAGAAACCTTCGTTTACAGAATCTGTTAAAGCTTGTATTTCATGAGATTCATATGCTCTATTTTCTTTAAAATTACGACTATACAGTGCAGAATTAATATCTTTCATACTACTATAAGGTCCTGTATTACCTATATGAGCATAAATTCTATCTATAAATTCAGCATCTGTTTCGTTTTTTCTTGGCTTAAAACCACTAGCCTCTACATCAAAATAAGCATCAGTAAGCTTTCTAAAATAATCTCTGTAACCTGTTAAACCTGCTACATCAAGAGGGTCAGATGTAAAAGCTACCATTGAAGATGCTAGTTCTCTAGCTTTTTGTAAATCAGCAGGTTTATCTTTAGCTGTTAAAGTAACTCTTTCACCTTCTAAATTTTGCCATGTAATAGATTTATTTTTTAAAGAAGATATAGAGTTGTGAGTTGCTTTTAAAACTTGTGACATAGTAACTGCACCACCTAATAGATTACGACCATCTACTGCTCTTTCTGATATATCTTGTCTCCACTGCGAATCATACTGCCACATTTTACTATCTCTAGCTTTAGGGTCAATACCTGTTTCTTTTATAGAATCTTGTATAGTTAAATTCTTTTCTGCTTTTTCATTTTTATTATTAAATATAGTGCCATCTTCTTTATAATATTCACCTTTATTAGCACCAAATGCATCTACCCATGATTTCTTAAATCCACCACCTTCATTTCCTCTACGTCCAGCAAAAAATATAAAAGACTCATCACCATCAAGGTCAGCACCACCTTCTGCTCTCATAGCTCTTGAGTGCATTAGTATACCATGTCCTTTTCTTCCTGTAAATCCTGCAAATTCCATTTTTTGTGCACCACTTGTAGAATCCATAGGCACACGAACAGTTAACGCTGTTAATACATCTTTAGCATCTTTGTTTTGATACAAATCACCCTTTTTTCTACTATATGCATTCCAAAGTCTTTCTAAAGTAGTATCTTCATAACCTTTTATATGTGTTTTAAGAGGCATTTTTCTAAAAGAATCGTCTAAATAAAATATATCATCTCTAGTTTCTAAATCAGCAAATTTCTTATCTTGTCTAAACCATTTATCGTAACCTCTCATTCTAGCAACACCGCTATTTTCTATCTTAGGTTTACTTATATTTTGGAAAATATAGTTACGAACAACTTGAAATGTCATTTTTCTATTATATTTATGTAGTAATATTGGATTTATATTACCTGGTCTTCCTAATCTTTTTTCTCTATTAGACCATTCTATAGCACCTTTTATCATTCTATCATTTGTGCTTACAAAATCGTCTATATTACTTTCTATTTCATTAGCTTTTTCTTTTGATATTTCACCTTCAGCAACTTGTTCTGCAATAAGTTTTTTATTTATTTTTGCTAACTCTATATATGCAATATCAGTAAAATTAGTACGTGGACCATTTATAGCATCAAGTAAATTATCTATACCTAAGTCTTCTATATTTTTAGTTAGGTTTTTAAGTAATACCTTACTATCAGGAAATTTTTTATACTCTTGGTAAGCTTCATTTATTTCTTTTTTGCCTGCTACTTTTTTATAGACAGTTTCATTCATAAAATCATCTACCAGTTTCTTTTGAAAAGGTGCATAAGTATTTTGTGCCATATGCATTAATAACTGTTTTGGCATTCTATGATAATGAGCAGAACCATCTGGATTGTATCCTGCCATTGTATTATCTTGCTTAACATTAAAGTTGTATTTAATGTGCTCTAAAGGTAATTCGTATATTAAATCTTTATTAGCTATTTCTAATTTATTATTTTTAATATCATAATCAGTTAGTTTACGCTCACCTCTTTGTTTAACAGCAGACTCTTGCATAATCATATGCAGACCAGCTTCACGCATTTGTCTAGATGCTTCTGGTCCAACACTGTGCATCATGTATTTACCAAGCAAAGCACCATTAGTATTGTCTGGACTAACTATAAATGACTTACTTTGTCCACTTTCAGAAGGCATGCCACTATCTTTAATTATAGAATCTAAAAATCCATCTTCTACAAGTATCATACCGTCTACATTTTCACCGTATTCAGTATTTTTACTTTTAATAGTTAATGGTTTTATTCTAATTTTAGTAGGATTACCATTCGTATCTTTAACAAATAAATCATCACTTAAATCTTTTGCTATAATATATCTAGCTTTACCATTGTCTATAGAAGTTGTAAATTCAATTGGTAATTTAAAATTATCTTTTACATTAGCTAAAAAATTTCTATAATCATTTTTAATAAATGTTTTATCTAGCCTATATGTAGGAGTAAACCATATTTGTTGACGCTTATTCCAAGCTGTAGCATTTTTTATATAACCCTTACCTTTAAACAATTTATCTAACGCTACGTTAAACTCAGCTTGAGTTATAGGTTTAAATCCATTTAAAGATAAATCCCATAATACATTGCTTATATAATGTTTTTTGGCATCTTTTTTACTAAAATATCTATTTCTATTTATCGCTTGGTCATAATACTTTTTGTTAGAAAATAACTCGCCTTTTAAATCTTCAATATAATTTTCTACTCTTTTTGCTATTTTAGAATCTTTTAAACTAGGATGTTCTTTTATATAAATAATTACATCATTATCACCTTTACCACCAAAAGGATAATATCCATCTTTAGCCATTTTTTGATGAACTGTTAAAATATTTTCATAATATAGTTGCATACCTTCAGCTTCAGATTTTTTATTTCTTAAAGCGTCACTTACTAATTTTCTTCTATATTGACTTAAAGACATATCAATAAACTCGCCTTTATTACCTCTAACAGTAATATTATCAAACAATATATTAGCTTTTATAGTAGGGTCACCTGTTATTTCTTCTAAAACTCTTTGTGTTTCTTTTTTAGGTTCGCTTATTATTTTTCTATTACCAGCATCAGTAAAACCATTTTCAGTTCTCATTCTTATACTAGTAATTAAATCACCTTCGCCAGCTCTTACATTAATAAATTGTACAGGCTCTTCAAAGTTTTTTCTAGTTAAAAACTGCCTAAGTTCATTTTTAGAGTTTTCAGGTATTACATTATCTTTAAAGGTAAAATTCTCTTTATTTAGCAAAGTTTCTTTTATTTCAGCCTCTAACTCATCTGTTCTAACAATTTGCTCTTTTTGCATGTATTTAGGCTGTCTAATGATATTATCTATTACATTAGTTAACCTTATAAGCTCATTGTTTTTTGCAATACCATCGTATTCAGGTTTATCCCATATATCAGATAAATTATCCATAACAAACTTTTCTGATTTTCTAAACATATCTGCTCTAGAAATCATACCTATATCATTACCATCGTCTATTCTATCTTCTTTAGCAATAATTTCTTTATCACCTACTTTTTTATAATATTCATAAGGCTCTAAAGCAAGTAAAGTATTTTCTCTTTGTTTTATATTGTCAAGTTCAAGCTTTGTGTTGTCTATATCTGCTTGAATTTTCATACGTTCTGAACCTTCAGTTTCAGAAAGTTTTAACTCAAGTTTATTTAATTTATCTGAAAATTCTTTTCTTTGTCTGTATAGGTCATTAAAATCTTTTTCTGTTTGTTCTGCTAACCCTGTACGTAGTTTACCCTTTCTAAGTTCAGACATAGCTGTGTCTAACTTTTTGTAACCTTCTTTAGTTAATACTGGTTTATCTATATCAATACCAAGCTCTCTTGCTGCAGCACTAAGTATTCTTTGTCTTTCTACAGGTTCTGCTCCTTCAAATGGGTCGTAATTAGGATTCGGACTACCATCATCTAATTCAGATTTTCTAGTCTCTTTTATAATTTCTTTTTGTAAATAAGGGTCAATATCATCCCATCCCTTTACTTTAGTAACATCATTTGAAACTCTTAATTCAGGAGAATCTTCTTTTTGTTTGTTCATCTTTGTAAAAAATTCATTCTTACCTTTTTTTACCCAACTTGCTGTACCACCACCAAAATATGCACCTAATATATATTCATATATTTGTTCTGGAGTAGATAAACCTCTAGTACTTGCGTGTGCTCCTTGATATATAGAACCAGCTATTGCTCTACCAAGATAAGCAAATTTAGAACTACCAGGCACTAAATTTCCTAATATCTGAAATGCTGCTCCCATTTCACCGCCACTTCTAGCAGCTTCTACCATACCAGGTATACCTTGTTTCCAATTACTAAACGCACTAGCAGCACCAAGTTTAACTGCTTCATCTACAACACTTTCTACAGCACCTCTTGTTATAAATTTACCAGCAGTTTCAGTAGCATCTACACGTTTTTTAATAATTCTATCTAATAATGTATCAGTATATTTTTTAGTTCTTCTTTCAACTGCTTCACCAAATTGTAAAGGAAAAGATTTAACATTAGATATAGCAGCAGCTTGCCTAGATAGTCCAAGTATTTTTAAAGGTTTAGCTAACATACCAGGCGCAAAACCTATTAAATGCCCTACACTTCTGGCTAAAGATTCATATTCATTGTCTGGTGTTTTTACAGGGCTAAATGTACTAAATCCTTCTATAACACCTCCACCAAACTGTGCTAATGCTTCCATAATACTAAAATCACCTTCAAAAAAGGCTTTATTATGATATATAGCATGTTTACGTATTTGGTCTACGTCTTCAGGTTTAAAACGTCTTGGATTTGTTTTGTAAGAACTTATTAGCCTATCTAATTGTCTTGCAGAAAATTTAGGAGTAAATTCTTTTGATAAGGCTGCTTTATCGCCTTGTGGTTCTTCTTGATAAGGTGTGTACCCGTATGCCCCAAAAGGGTTTGCCATAACTATTCTCCGTCAGAAAGTAATGAACTTGCTGCTAATATTGCTGCTGTGCCTTTATGTTTTTTAAATACATTACCTACTAATTTTTTAGCTTTATTAACAAGTCCCATAACACCTTTTGGTTGCTTGCCTTGAAAAAATACCCAGTTAGGATTTCTTGTAGTACTAACAGCAGTTGTACTAGGAATATCAGGAGTTTTTCCTTTAAATGATTTTTTTGCTTTATCAATTATTGCTTTAGGAGCATTTTTTATTTTAGCGCCTTTTTCTGTATTTAAAAGAGCTTTACCTAAGTAATAACCACCAACACCAAGAGCAGTACCTCCAAGAGCTGTTGTTATAGGTCGTTCTGATAATGGTTCATATATATCTTCTGTAAATCTTTGCCCAATATCTCTCGTAGGAGTTATAGCTTCTTGTAATAATGCAGCAGTATTAGCGTCATCTGTTTTAGCAATAAGTTTGTTTACCCTTGCTAATATTTCTGGTGAATCAAGCACATTTTTTCTTAAGTGTCTACCTTTAAATCCCATATTAGCAGCTTGATTTAATATTTTTTCTAGTTTAGAATCGTCTGCTTGTTTTGCTAAAGCGTAACTTTGAGCAAAAGTTCTATAATCTGCTCTTATACCTTTTTTCTTACTTAATTCTTTATACCTATTCCACAAGTTATCTTTAGAAGGTAATGCATCTGGAAACTCAATAGTTCTATTTTTATTATCAATAGTACCAAAATCATCATTTAAATAATCAGTTACTTGAGACCAAAAACCAACATCAAATTGATTTCTATAGTCTTGAGCTGCACCACTAAACATTTCTGGATTTATCATTTAACCTCCTATACCCATTTGTGAACCTTTAGCATAACCTAATAACCCTCTAACTTTTGTTCCTATATTTTGTAAGGCAGGACTTAAAAAAGCAGGGTTTTGCATTACATAATTAGTAAGAAACGGAGTTCTTGTAGTAGGTAAAATATTTAAAGCCATTGAGTTTATGTCATCTATTTGTTGGTCTAATGATGATTTAGATGTTGGATTTACATATTCATCTAAATAACCTAAACTTTTATTAAAATTAACAGCATTTTTAAACGCTTCTACACTATATTTATTATCAACTTTTTTAGGTGTAAACATTAAATCTGTTGTAAAATCAAAGTTATATACATTATCAGTTAATCCTTGCGCATCACCTACATTAACACCACCTAAAGTATTACCTCCTGAAACATTATAATCAATTAATTCATCTTGTGCAGCAGTATTCATATCTTCAATATTATATTTAGGTATTGGTATTTGCATAGGGTTGTAAGATTGTGTATACTTATCTGTTAAATCTTTAAGTCCACCTACATTTGGTTGTTGAGGTGTTTCCATATTTGGAACATTTGTAGGTGCTACAGGTTTTCTAGGAACAATTTGTCCATTTTTATACATTGTAATATTTTGACCTTTTCCTTGTAAAGGAAATTGAGATAAAGCTCCTTTAACTTGAGAAGGTAAATTTCTTATTGCACCTTTAGCTCTTGAGTTTAATATATCAGTTTCATCTCTTAATCTACCAAAAACTCTATCATTCATTCCGCCTCTAAATAAACCTTTATCATCAGTCATGCTTTGAATTAATCCACCAGGCATTATATTCATTAATTTTTCACGAATACCTTCTAATTGAGGCATAGATATATCTTTTATTTTAGGAACTTTACTTAATCCTTCTTTAGCCATACCTAATAAATTTAATTCATTAACTTTACCTTTTAATTCATTAACTTTACCTTTAGTAGCTTCAGAACCTAATAATTGACCTAAACCATAAGCGCCTTGCATAGCCATTTGTTCTTTTGCTAAACTTCTTGCTAACATTGGATTAAAATCTATAGCCATTTAATTATCCTTTATCTTATTCTATAACTGGTTCTATATCATCAGGACCCATTGTACCAAACAAATTATCTTCAAATCTTCTTTGGAAAAATCCTCCTCCTAACATTCCTATAAGGCCACCCATTCCTATTTGAGGTTTAGATATATCTCTTTGTGTTCTTTGTTCACCTAAATATCTTTGCATTTCACCTACATTACCTAAAAGATTTAAACCTTGAGTTTCTCTTTGTTGTCTTGCCATTGCAAGTTGTTGTAACATATTAGACTCTGCTCTAGATAAATCTGCTCTAGCTTGTTGTTCTTGTATACCACTATATCCACCCATACCACCCATTTGAGTACCTCTACCAGCTAGCATATTTTGTAAACCTAACGTATCATAAGCTTGTTGTTGTAAAAGTTTATCTTGATTTATATTATAAGCAGAACCAGGAGTCATCCTTTCTTGAGCAGCTTTATTTAAAGTATCTATAGTATTTTGATAAGGCTGCATGTTAGCATTTAAATTACTAGCATCAGCGTCAGATTGATTTGCTTGATATGCATCATATAATGGGCCAGCTATTTGCAAGCCAGCTGAAAGTAATTGACCTAACATATAAATCCTTTTTGTATGTATTTCATCATTTTAATATACTAAATTTCTTCGGTTTAAACAAGTTATTTCTTCTCTTCTTTGTCTTTTTCTTCTTCTTTTTTCTCTTCAGCTATCATAGCTTCGATTAGCTCCATAGCTCCTTGTACTTTTATTAAAGTAACTTCTAACTGTTGTTGTTGTTTTTTTAAGTTTTCTAACTTTTGTTCTAGTTCCATTTGTTCTCCATTTTAATTAAAAACTACACTATAATATACGAATATTATTTATCTAATGCAATCCACTCTGAACCTGTACAATACAATGTTACACCACCTCTTTGTGTTATTGCAACATCACTTCCACCACTTAAGAATATTTTTTGTGTGCCTGTGCTTTCATTATGCTCTAAGAATACTCTTCCAAATCCTGAATCTACTTTTAAGACATGTATAACTTGCCCTTGAACACCACCACTAAATCCCCCAATAGAGATATTACCACTTGGTGTACATTCTACTACTGTTGCTCCTGATACATCTACAGCATCTGAAGAAGCTGTTACTGCAACGTGTTTATATGATACAGTACCTTCTACGTCAAGTGTAGTAGTAGGACTAGCTAAACCAATACCTACTCTTTTATTGCCTGCATCTATTTTAAATAATTCACTTTCTTCATCATCGTAGTATACTAAATCTGCATCTACTTCGCCTAAATTAAATGTATAAGTGTCATTTGCTTCTGCACCAAAAATTATACCACCTGTACCTAAACTTATGCTAACATCACTTGCAGCATCTGCTTTTACTTTATCTACTGATATATCGCCTACATTAGTAATGTTATTTTCTTCCATATCAAGAGTGCCTGATATATCAACACTAGCATTTATATCTACTGTAGTAGTATTTATCTCTAATTCATTAGTACCATTTTCATTAGCAGCAATAAGCATTCTGTTCATATCCGAATCCATACCAAAATAGGCAACCCTATCATTGTTATTTTTTCGCCATTCCATATAACCCCAAGCATCATCAGTCATTTTAAATGTTGCTACTGCATCTGTAGTTGTAGTTATATTTAATTTGTTAGTTACTTCTAAGTTGGTAGCACTAACTGATGTAGATGTCAACGTTCCATTTGTAGAATTATATGTTAAATTACTAATATCTGTGTGTAAATCTCTGTCTCCTGTATTAGCAGTTGAAAATACAGGGAAACAAGTTGAGTCACCACCTTGGTCTGTTAATGTTACTTGAGTTGCTATATCAGCAGTACCTATTGTTCTTTTTGCTATAGGAAAGTTACCTGAAACTGTTTCATCAACAACACTTGGTAAAGTTGTTTCAACTGTTATTGCCCAATCACCTTTAAAGTCATCTATATCAGCAGTAAATCCTACCTGAACATTTCTAACTGTAACTTGTAGATAGTTCCAAGTAGTATCTGTTTCGCCTATTGTTATACAAGGATTAGTATTATCATGACAAAACCTTACTGTAAAATCTCTATGTGACTCTGTGCCTAATATCATAGCATCACAATTATGCCACTCATTAGAACCTACATCTTGATAATTATAACCACTAATATATGCAGAAAAAGAGTCTCCTGAAGCGTAATCAAATACATCAACCCAAAATGTAAGCATATCTCTTGGATGTGCTCCTGTACTAGTTGGTACTACAATTTTGATAAATCCTGTATGTGTGTTATTAGCAGTTCTATACATAGCGGTTGCAGGTTGAATAATACTACCACCATAAGATGTAGAAGTTCCTGTTGGACCTCCAAGATTTTCTATAAAGATACCTTTCTCTCCACGTAAAACTAAGTCACCTGTTAAATCTACCTGACCATTTCCATCTATTGCTAAACGAGATGTGTTATCAAGTTTAATATCTAATGTATCATCACCTATTGTAATTTGATTGTAAGTAGTATCATTGTAGTCTCTACGAAGTATTAAATCTTCATCATAAGAAGAAACTATACCTTCATCTACTACAATTTTTTTATCAAAATAAAATTGACTTCTATCAGTTCTTATATGCGCCCAACTTGCACTTTCTGCCCCTAATCTTATCCATCCATAATTTGAAAATATTTTTAAAACATTTGTTTCCTCTCCAAGTCTAACTGTGCCATCTACTCCAGGGTCTGAAGGTGGTCCTGTTAACTGTAAATAACCTGAAGGAGACATATTACCTGTTGTAACTATATTACCTGATGTATCCATTAAAAATCTATTAGTACTTCCAGTTTCATCTCTTATAATAAACTTATCTGAATTACCACCATCTACTCTTACATCCCAATTTTGAGCATCATTTTCAAGCCTTAAATATGCTACACCATTAGTATTAGCAGTTTGTATTCTTGCTCTTGCATTAGCACTATCTTTTTTAATATGAAATTCAGAACCAGAATTACTTGTATCTCCAATACTAAGATTACCTGTTACATTAATATTTGCAGCTGATGTTGCATGTCTATCAAAACTTTGCCAAAAAGGTTGTTGGTTAGTATTTACACTTGAATAAGAAGACATTGCACCTATATTTTTAAGTGCTATAGTTTTACTTGTATCGGCATATTCAGGGAATGTTACAGTAATTCTTATATGTTTTTCTGCATTATGTTGGTCTGTTACATAAAACATTGCTAATCCAAAATTATTCCAAATTCCTGTTGTATGCCAATCAGTAGTAAATCCTGAATTAGTAGTCCAATCATTATTAGAATCATCAGAAGCATCAAAAGAGCCATCTAATCTTTCTACCTGCATTGTAGGTGTTAAACTACCACCTCCTGCAGCACTTGTACTCCAAGTACCAATACTACTCCAAGTATTTTCTATATAGTATAATTGGTCTTCTGCCCAAGTACTTGCTCTTTCTATTACAAATCTAAATTTCCTTTTAGTATTAGTTAGTGCATAACTAGTTGCCCTTCTACCATCAAGTAAATTTTTAAAATTACTAATATTACTACTATCATCTACCCAAGCACTTGATGTATAATCCCAATATTGAATTATTTGAGGTGTTTGAAATCTTAGTAAATCTGTTTGTGTAGCATTAATAAACAAAGGTAAGAACATAGTTCCTAATGGAGCAAAATATCCATGGTCAGCTTCAAACTCAGGACCTTGCATTGGCATATTCATTCTACCATTATTACCTATTTTTAGTCTATAAGTAGTTTGAGCGCCTTCAGCTATTGTAAGTGTTTTTCCGCCTGTATCAATAGTTAAAAGTTCAGCATTAGTATTATCTCGCCATTTAAAGTCTACATTAGCGCTTGATGTTTTATTATAAAATATATTCCCTGATAAACCTTTTTCTACAAAATCACTACCATTTTGACTATATTTAACTTGTGGAAAAGAGGTTCTATAATTCCATACATATGCATTATTAGTCATTCTATTATTAACTCTATCCCATACAGTCATATCATTATTATTATTACTATCTACTGATAAAGTATTAGCACTACCATCATAACTAAGTTGTACATAATTATTACCATTTTCTGATTCTGCAAATCTTAAACTTGCAGCATCTGCAGGATTGCCACCATTTGCAGTAAGCCATAACTTTGTTCCACTTGTAGAATGTATTTGTAGGTTAGCGTCAGGAGTACTAGTACCCATACCTATTTTACCATTATGTTTAATAGTTAAATGTTCTGCTTGTCCACCGCTTCCTGCTGTTGTAAAAAATCTTAATTCTTGGTCATAAGAATCATCTTCATTTGTTCTGTAACTTCTCATGCCTGTTGCAGCATCTCCTGCACTTGTAGTATGTCTAAAACCAACCTCTACAGGAGAGTCTGTTGTAGTAGCGTTTCTATTGATTAATATACCATCATTTTCACCTGCAACAACTTCAAGTTTCATATTAGGACTGCCTGTTGCAGTACCTATAGCTACATTACCACCTGATATAGTCATATGGTCTACATTACCGCCACTACCTAATCCTAAATCGCCTTGGTCATCAGTAACTCCACCTCTTGCTTTTATAGAGCCTGTAAAGTATGCACCGCTAGAGTGTTGTGCAAAAAGATAACCTCCTAATATACTTACTACACCATCATCTCTTACATAGAATAAACCTGTATTACTTGAATTTTTAACGTAAAATGCATGTGTGCTATTATCGTTACCTGCACCTACAACTTCTAATCTTGAATCAGGGTCAGTAACACCTATACCTACTTGACCATCATCTTGTAATCTCATTATATTTTTAAGAGTACCACCACTATGTGCTCTAAATTGAAAAAAGTTATTAGTATCGTCTGCATCTTTATCTATACTTAAATATAAATTACCATCAGATTCTATTTCGTGATTTTCACTTGTATCATCACCTGAAAGTATTAATTTAGATGATGGAGCATTTATCGTTAAATCACCTGTAAGTGTACCACCTGATAAATTTAGTTTAGTTGCTAAAGTATTAGTAACTGTAGTAGCAAAGTTAGCATCATCATTAAGTGCAGCAGCAAGTTCGTTAAGTGTGTCTAAAGCACCTGGTGCAGAATCTACAAGAGCATCTATTTTAACTTGTGCTAAAGCATTTACTTCACTATCAAAATCTGTAACTTCGTTGTGAGTTATAACTATATTGTTAGCATGTATATTTGTAGAGCCTTGGTCAGCAGTCCAATCTATTATTTCATCTGCTGCTATACCAAGGTCAGATAAGATTTGTGCGCCTGTTCTGTACTTAACATTATCAGAAGCATCTAATACTAAGAATTTATCTGGGTCAGTACTAGCATTAGGTACTGTTTTCATTTGTAATGCTGATTGTAATATAGTATTGCCTGTAGATTCAAACTTAAGGTTACCAAAACCTTTTACAGTAGGAGTCGCTACAGCTGATGTAGATATTTTAGTGGGGTCTAAATTTAATGTTAAACGTGTATTACCTTCATAGCCATAGTTAAACTGGCCACTAGTCATGTTTACTGTAGGCGGGTCTGATAGGTCTTTATCTTCGTCTATTGGGCCAAAAGAGGCATTATTATCTTTATGCCAACCATCTTCTCCCCTTATGTAAAATTCGTACCTATTTTGGGCTATTTTGTTGATTTTAATATCACCTGGTGTACCTTTATAGGTATCAGCATCACCTCTGCTTGTAATAGTATTTACACTTGAGGTTAAATTATCTACTTGGTTTTTTAGTATATCTAAGGTTTCATCTAATTGTCTTTTATCATCTTCTTTTCCAAAACTTTTAGTATACTTTCTGTAACTAACCTTTTTAGACATTATTTCATCCTTGTTTTACGATATGTTATAGCAAATGAATCAATATAACTTTTCTGATTGTCAAATACTATTTTACAATTCTTTCCCTTAGTTCCACTTGGAAATTTAAGTATTGGTGTAGCTATTCTTATTTGTCTTTTTTCTGAATTTAATCCACTCCAATTTTGAGCCTTTGTACCTAATAAACCTCTATACACTTCTACAATTACACCATTGCTATCTACTATAGTATTTAATCCGTCATCATTTTGTGTCCATTTTAAATGCACTTTTTTAACTTTAACAATTTCTTTTACTTCGTTACCGCCTATAATACCACTTATATACAAGTATTGCCCTCTATGTAAGTGTACAAGTTCAGATAACTCACCTTGTTTTGTAGTGCTTGGATATTGACTATTAGGTGCATCTACAAATTCAGGTAATGAATCTTTATTTAAAGAAAATGCATTTTTAATTGGATTACCATCAACATCTGTTAAACCATTTATAGCTGTTTCAAATGTTGGCAGTTCAGTTTCCATAGTATATAAACTACCTGTTTTATCATTTGCTAAATAATGACCAATATGAGGCTTTCTGTTTTGAACTCTCATTGTTTGAAGCACACCATCAACATATACCTTTAAATCATCACTTTCAGAAGCATTTGATGTATTTAATTGATACTCATCATTTAATACTTCAAAATCAGTACCTTCTGTACTTGCGGGATTAGGAGGTAATCCCCAATCTTCTGACTCTTCACTGTCTTCATATAAACTAGTCTGGTCAATATTATTAAAGTTTAATAAACATAATTCACCTGTTATATATAGTCTTTTAAATACTTTATCATAGTTACTGCTACCCATAACAAATTCTTTACTTTCCCAAGAAAATGCTTTTCTATTACGTTTATCTATACGATAGTTATACAACTGATAACCATCATTTAATACTACATCACCTTTATTAGTAACTATAGCAGAATTAATATTAGGACTATTATAATAATCCCAACGTTTAGTATTTATATTAAATGAATATATTCTAGATTTATTATTTTCATAACTACCTGATAAACTATTTTCAACTTCTGAAAATCCTTGCAAAATAACGTATAATGACTTCTTAATTGAGTCATATACTACTCTAGGTGTATAACCTAAAGATTCTGCTTTTTTGATAGCATCTAGGTATCCTATTTGCCATTCTGGTCTACTATGATTGTAAAGTATTGCATCACCAATAGGTACAGCATTTCTACCATTGTGTGCGTATATATTGTTTCTATCAGCAAAAAACATTCCATCATCTGTTACTACAACTGATTGACTATTTAATATTCCAACACCTTCTGTCTTTTCTTCTATATACATTCCTTCTGGATTGATTATGTATGTATTATTTTCATCAAATAAAAATATTCTATTAGCAAATGCAGCCATCGCTTTAGGTTGCATTGGTAAATCTAAGAAATCATTTGACCAATCAAACATAGAAAATTTACCTTGTTTAGAGCGAAGTAATATATGGCTACCATCATCTATTTTAGGATGGCTAACTTTAGCTACAAAAAGAAAATCATTAAGCTGACAACTAAGTGCATAATTAGGTGTTAAATGTTTTAAAGTTTCTGATATACCATTTAAACCTTCATAAGATATAGTAGTTTTTTCATCATTAAATCTATGTTCAAATACTCCATCACTTTCAATAAATAAATCATCTTTTTGGTCTAAAGCAACAGACTTAACAAGCCTATATAAATCTTTTAAGTTATTTTTCCTATATACATTAATATGAGTTACTCTTGAATTAATATGTAAACTTGTAGCATTAGGAACTCTTAATTTCATTTTTAAATATTTTGCATCTGCAGCTATATCTTCTATATCATATGTATGGTCACTTAAGGGACTTTCTTGAAATCCATCATATACAAAACTTAATTTATAATAATATGTTTGGCCTTGTTTAAATTCAACACCAATATTTTCTCCGTCAGCATTTTGGTCTGCTGGTTCATAACCTTCGTTAATAAGTAAACTTCTATTTATTAATTTAGTATGAGCACCTGTAACAGCTTCATCATTTATTGCGTTATTATAAGTAGATGGGTAATAGTCATCAAGTGTGTTTACATAAATTGCTCCAGCAGTACTTCCATAACCTTCTGTTGGTCTTTTATTATCTTTAACACTATCATTTCCTATTAAAATAGCATTATCAAAACCTGATTCTATATTAGCTTCTTCTAATGGTATGCTACCAGTATTTAAAGACCTTGAATCTCTTGCCCAATAATTCCAAAGTCTATCATGTCTATAATAAGGAAAATGACCCATATCATTTAACGAGCCAGTATTATTACTAGTAAATTGAGGTCTAATCCAAGTACTTAATCTTTCGCTATTATTATATCCATCAGAACCTATAATTATAGGTGAATAACTATCTAAAATTGTTGAGTAAGTTGAAATAGGAGTTTGTTCGTAATTATTTTGCATACCTCTAGTCCAACCTAAATATGCATATGGGTTATCAGAAATTCCAGGATTTAAATTTTTAAATATTAAATTATCATTAGTATAACTTACTATTTGTGTATAATATGATTTTTGGTCTTCAGCAGTTTGTTTTGCAAGTGGAATAATTGCAGAAGTTGCAGCTGTTGACATTACCCTAGTCCAGTTTAAAAGACTTCTTTCAGAACTATTAACACCCCAACCTTCTCTTCTATATTTATCTAAAGCTTTATTATCTATTACAGCCATAATAGTAGAAGTTATTTCTGCATCTTTTATTGGTGAATTTTTTGCTTTTCCACTAATAATATAACCATGTTTTTTTTGAGTAGAATCATAAACTTCTTGCCAAGTAACAAAATCTACATTATTTATTTCCTCAAAATCATAACCTGCTGGAAGTTCAATTTTTCTAAAAGAACATCTTGGGGAAATCATTGAATTAAATTTATTAGTTGTAGTATAAGGAGGTTTTGTATAATCTATATCTTTATATACACTATCAGTTAATGCAGTAGTTGACCAACACCAAACCGATTTTCTATTATCCCATCTTGAATTTTCTGGGTCAGTTCCAGTTCCTGGTAAACTTACTGTTCCTGTTGAAGAATAAAAACCAGCTTCTTCTTCTCCAAAATCACCAAAATCAGCAGGATTACCACTATCTCCAGCTAATCCTGGGTCTTCATTATGTGGCCATCTGTATGTTAAATATCCTGTACCATACTTAGTAGTTGCAACTTTAGTCCAATCACTATAATCTGAATCTTGTGATGTTATATTTATAGTCCTATCATCTCCACCTGTTATATATTTCCAAGGATAATCTGAATTAGCTACAGTTGGACTTCTATCTAATTTTCTATAATCATCATCTCCTTGACCAAATATTCTTTCTCGATTATGTCTACCATTTTTTAAATGATATATAGGTTCTAAATTAGAAGCCCAGGTAGTAGCAATCATATTGTAATGACCAAATTCATCACCTCCATAATAGGCTCCACCATAACCTTTTCTATCATTAACAGAAAACTCATCTGTATACAACTCTTTTGTTCCGTTCCAACTATGGTTGTATCTGTATTGATTAAATTTACTATATCCTTGTGTTGCAGGTACACTATTATCAGTTCTCCAACCTGCTTCAGTATCGTTAAAAGCAGCATCAGTACTATTTCCATTAACTACAACATTACCAGAATCGCTATTAGGAGCACCTTGTATTTCGCTTAATGCACCTCCTGTAAAAGAAGCAGCATTACTTCCACCTGATACACTAGAAAATGCTACAGGACTATCGTGCATAGTATACATAGTCATACTGTCATTATAATTTTCAATATCTGCATTATAACCATGATACCAATTATTTTTATTGTCTATTGTATCTCCATCTGGTTGGTTTACTAATACACCGCCATGCTTTACAAAAGTTCCATTTTGAGTTCCAAAAAAAGAAACAATATGAGCAACAGGATTACCAAGTTCAGATGCCGATAAATTTCCTGTTATTCCTGTAAAATACCACTCTTTAAAATGAGGTTTTAAACAATGTCTAAAATTAGTCCAAAGTCTTGGATTGTCTACAGACCAACCTAAATTTGTTCCTACATGAAAATAAAATCTTCTATCAAAATCACTATATTTTGACTCCCACATAGCTTCCCATATCATATATTCACCTGAAGGATTTCTAAAATTTATACAATTTATTAAATTATGAGCACTTCCATGCCTTCTTCTATTTTTTCCTGGAAGAGCAGACATCCATTCTCTTCCATCCTTTTTATCTACTTCACTTCCATCATTATGCAAATATAATGTATCACTACCGTCTGGGTCATCTGTAAGTCCAAACTTATCATAAGGAAAAAATATTTTACCCCTAACAGCTGTACCCATACTTCTTATATCTACCCAGGCACATTCTTGATATGGAGGAGTTTTGTCAAACATCCATACAATTGGATTTGAACTTGATAACGCTGAAGAACTATCATTGGAGCCAGAATATTGCTCCCATGCTTGAGGCCTAAAATTAAATAAGAATAAATCCCATCTTTGATGAGGAGTGTCGTTTACTTTATTATAACTAACCCATACTCTCCACTTACCATCTCCTACAGCAGAACCTCCACCAGCTCCGTCACCTAAATGAGGTTTGTGTGAATATGTTTCGCATATAGATGCAATATAATTAGTTGGACCATATTCAGCGTCCATATTATTCCAAGCATAATCACCTATTAAATTATTTCTATCCCAAATACCCTCATCACCACTCCATAATTGAATTAAACCTTTTCCATAATCATCTTCATCGGTCGAAAATAATTTATTATGTATTCTTCCAAAATCTAATTGCACTGTTAAAGCTTTTACTTTAGCAGAATTATTATCAATTCCATCCCAATTACTTATATCTACTAAATAAAGTTTATTGTATTCATTTTTATTTGCAACCCATAATTTACCATACCCCATATAATAGTTTTTATTTGAAGTATCACCACCAAAATTGCCTTCACCATCTGCACTTTTACATTCTGCTATTGTAGATATTTGAAAATTAGGTACATCTAAAAGTTCTGCTAAGTCTAATTTTTCAACTAAATTATAAGATTGCTCTATAGAATTACCAGTAGAATCTTTTAAGCTTATTGCATTTACTTCATTACCAATAATTCCATTATTTTTAGAAGTTGTTTTTATTCTATATAAATAATTATCATCATTTACATGACCAAATGCATAAGCAGGTATACCACTGTAACATTTAGCATTGTCATGAGCAAATGGATTAGAATTTGCTGTACCTGTGTTTGCTTCTAAATCATAATCACTACTTAAACTACCTATATAAACAAATCTAATTAAATCTGTATCATCTTCTGTAGCACTTTTATCTATACCTGCATCATCAGGAACGTACACTATTTGGAATAAATCTCCACTATGCAGTTCTTCTCCATCACTACCTCCGCTATTAGCACCAATTCCAACATCAGGTCCTTGTTGGTCAAATTTATCTAAGTTACCTTTTGCAAATGATTTTAATTTTCTTAAATGAGTAAAAGCACTTTCTCCACCATTATCAGCAGATAGCATACTCATATCATATGATGACGCAGTAAAAGCACTGCCCATATCTAATCTAAATATCATTCCTTTTTTAAAGTTATTGTAATTACTTGGCGCGCTTCCTAAAGAGTTTTGTAAACATCTTGCAGCCCAACCATTAACACTTCTCATTGCTGTTGTAGAAGCGATATCGGCCGTAATTTTATCAGTACCATTTACTGAATTAGCATAAATATTTGCACTACCAGCTATACCACCATTTGTGCTATTTAATCCATAATGAAGTGTAGGTACTACTAAATTATCTACAGATATATCTCCACTATTTACATTTAGTGGTTTTAAATTATTAGACTCTAAAACATCTTCTTCAACATATGTTTTATCTAATTGAGTTCTATCTACTTGTCCAAGCCATAAAGAATTAGTACCAACATCATCTCCAGTACCAATATATAAATTTTTATTTCGCTGTTCTGCAGTTATATTAAATTTATCAGAAGAAGTACTTACTATTGAAAAGTTTTTAGTGCTAAAATCATTAGTTCCTATATTTTTTAATAATTGAGCTTTTGAAGCTGATGTTATTCCAAATAAGTTAGACTTTCCTTTTTGGCTTATGTTTTTCAAAAACTTAAATCCATAAGGCATAATTTCATCATTAGTTTCTGGAATTAACCCATTACCTCTAACAAATTTACCATCCTTTGTATCATCCCAAGCAGAAGGTGTTGTAACATCTGAGTATGCATCTTTATCAGGGAATATAACATAAGAAGCAGTATCAGTAGCTTTTAATTTTAAATCATATGAACCAAAAACTAAATCCCCAGAATGACTTTGAGGCATAGGTAAATCACCTACAAATAGGCTTCTAATAACAACAAATGCGTCACTATCTGAGTTAGTTGTGTAAAATGAAGTAAAGTAATTATTTATGTTACTAGCATTTTTAAGTGCAGTATTAGGTTCTAAATTATTAATTGCTGTAATAGTTGCATCAGCATATTGTTTTGTTGTGCTAAATCCAGTTATATTTATATTTATAACTGTCCAATTTTTTAAACCTGCTTGAGCTGTAACATCTGTAGGTGGTGCATCTAATAAATTATAATAAATTAAAAATGTTTTATTATAACCATATAATAAAAACCCATTACCTACATAATTTAGCGTAAGATTACCAGTAAAACGTAATCTCCATCTAGCATAACGTGGCAATTCCCAACCTGATTCACCAAGTATATAATTACCCTTTATACCACGAAGAGCACCTCTTTCAAACTCACTATCTACATCAAGTGAAAAGGTGGCAAAATCGTCACCTATATCAGTTTCAGAGGATGCTCCTATAAGTCCACTAGTAAACTTACTTACTTCTTTTACATCTATAGCCATTAAGTAAGTGCCATGTAAATTTCTATATCAACAGCAGCTGTATCAGCTTGTGCTCTAACTTCTGTTAAATCACCTAAACCTGCTTTAGTAGCAGCTCCAGCTGTATTAGCATCCATAACATCAACAACACCACTTGACAAATCAGGACATAAAATAAAAGATTGACCTTTATCTACTTTTATACATACTTCGTCATTGTTTTCATTTTTAAAGAATAAAGCAACATAGTTAGTATCATCTAAATTAGTTATTCTAAGATACTTTACATTACCTTCTACAAACTGACCTTTACCTACTGCAGAACCATCAAATCCTAAAACTGTTGTTTCTGATGTTGGTATACTTTCAGTTCTTCTATATATATCACTTACAGAAGCAATAGTATGAGAATGTGTTTGTCCTTCGTCTTTACTATTTAAAGTAATAGCTTCAGTTACTGTTAATGTCAGAGTGGCTGTTCCATATGACCTAGCCATTATCTTCCTCCTTTGGTTTATAATTACATTTAAAATTTTCTATTATATTTAATCTTTTTTCTAATTCTTCTACCTTTGTATCTAACTCGTTTTTGTCAAATACATACGACATTATTTTATCTAACTTAAAATGTTTAGTTAGATATGTAGCAATTTGGTTTATTAGCATCTTAGAAAGTATCACTCTAAATCCAATAATATTTCTTCAAGTCTATCAAATCTGTCATCTAATTGTGTTTCTATTTTAGCAACACTAACTTTTAAATCAGTAATATCATTTTCAGTCTTTTTAACCCTTACAACAGTTTTTTCTTGTTGTGTTTCAAGAGTATCTATTTTACTCGAATAAGTTCCTGTAGTGAAAAACAAAGTACCCGCTACTGTTACTACTGTAAATATATTACCTACACTAATTGTTGTATCAATCATTTATCTCCTGTTCGCATTCTGCTTCCCACTTTGTTAAATCTAACATAGGCAGTGGTTTCTCTATGCTATGTTCTTTTAGTTTATCATTCTGTATGGCTTTCTTACTGCCACCTTTTACGTAAGGTTTTCCCTTAACGCACCCAATGTCGTATACAAAGAAAATAGTCTTAAAAATGCCCACTCTAACCACTCTAGCAGGTCTTTCATCTAAGGTAATAACATCATCTGTATTTAAATCATTACCTAAGAATACTTTTAAACCTTCAACTACTCCCTCTATTGCAGAACGAAATAAAAGCACTGCACCACCAGCTATAAACAACCAGCTGTATTGGCCTACTAAGTCTTTTAGTTCGTCTTGCATATTTAGTTCCCATCTATTAGCTCTCCCCATAATGAGGTTTTGCCATTTATAATTTGTACTATATGTACAGTAAATAAACCTCCTCTAAAAAAATCAACTACAGCAAATGCGTGTGCCCAATTAGTAGCTCTACCACCAAGCCATTTATTCTTTTCAGGACTCATGTCTTTTAAACATCCTAAACTCCAAGCAGACTTAGGTCCGTCTATGTGAGTTACAGATGCTTGTTGTAAGCCATGATGGTGACCATACATAACACTAGCACCGAGTGCTAAATGTGCTTTTGCATGATGCATACCTCTTTTATGGTGACCATGATAAAAATGTAACTTACCAATCTTTAACCATTTTTCAGGTGGTAAAGTAGCAGGATAATATTTGTATCCTCTTTCTTTTAGATTAGTACTTATTTCAAACTTGTATTGTGGTAAATATGGATGTGTTTCAACAAACATATTACACCACTCATCATGGTTACCTCCTGTTAGGTATTTCTCTTTACAATTTGCTTTATCAAGAGATTCATCAATACTGTCAAGAAACTTATTAACACCTTCTACATCCTTTTCAATCCTAGGCATTATATACTCCAATGGTGGTTGTTTTTTTCTTTTCCATTGGTGATGTGAAACACTGCTCCACTCTCCTAGGTCGCCTAAATCTATATAAATATCAGGCTTTATTATTTCTATTGCTTTTTTAACAACGTTTACCGCTGCTCTATCATGTATCGGTGCATGTTTATCTGGTGTGACAACAGCACGCTTTAATACACCTTTATCTTTGGCCATAGGCCCTCCTTAGTTTAGTTCTTTGTCTGTATCACCCCAATCGTTAGGGTTTGTCCAGGCGGAAGTCGCATTTCCCAAAAGTTCTAAGGTTTGTTTTCTGTCTAGCCTTAGAAACCTATCACCGCATTTCATGCATTGCCACAATAAACTACCGTCATAGGTTCCAAGTATTTCTACTCCTGCTAATGTATTTTTACTACAAGAAGGACATTTTTTAGGTTTAGTTTCATAAGAGTCTTTATCTTCAACTCCTATTCTTTCTATTATATCACCTTCTTCTTTATCGGTAATATCATTTAGCAGAACAAAAAGCTTACTAATCATTACTTCATTATAGCTTCTTTAACTACTTCTTCAACAGAATCATAGATTGCTGTAATAATCTTTTCTTCTGTTTTTTCTGATATTATAGGTATATCTACATTCTCATTTAATTTTGTAATGATTTTTTCTTTCATCTCATCATTAAATATATAATTTACTACCATTTCTTTTAAATCCATTTTATCTCCTTAAAATTCATAAGGCTTTATAAAGCCAGTTGATTGTTTTGTTCTTTCGAATTTTTTAATATCTTTTATTCCTTTTTCAAACTCCATATTATAAAAAGACAACATTTCAGGATTAAAATTTTTAGGATGTTTATATCCCATTGATATTACTCCATTTAATAATACTTCGTGAAATTGATAAGGTATATCTAGTAATGGACCTGCTATATCAGAAGCTCCATCATCTGCAGTTCCTTGATTAGCCGATACTATAAAAGGTGTTATTGTAGTAGTTGCATAAACTCTTACATTATTTGTGCCTGTAACACTACAAGATTGATAATCACTTGTTCTTCCATCTCTTGTAACTGAATTGGCTACTTTTTCTAATATCCCTAATCTTAAAACTTTTTGAGCAGTTTTATCACTAGCATAATGTGAAAGTATCCACATTCTTTTATTTTCTGAACTAGATGTAGGAATATTTAATGCTGTATCATTTGTATCTTCAGGATTTACAAACTCATCATCATCTATAATAGGGTCTCCTACTAATTTTCCAATTTTTACATCATTAAAGTAAACCTTATCAATTTTTATTACAGATTTATCTAAATTATACCATCTTTGTCCAGCAACTGAATTTAGTAAAAAAGTTTTTTTTGCTAAATCTGTATCTATTGCTATTTTATTGCCAACCATTTCAATATATATATCAAGTTGCCTACCTGGCAACATTGAGTGATGTTCTTTTACTAATTCTATAAACTGTAATCTAGTCATTATTCTGCTCTCTTATTACTATAATTAGCTATTATATAATTTAATTCTTCTTGTTTTTTAGTTGTTAGTGTTGCTGCATGTTGACTTGCTAAATTAACAAGCTCATTATCTTCTTCATCAAATACAAAATCAGCTATATAATTATTTACTAAATTTAAAGACATTTGTGTGTAAAGTAATTCTTTTGCTGCTCCAGGCAAACCATAGAATAAAACTTCTTCGTTATCTTTACTTATTCCTGAAAAATTTAAACCATTTAATTCGAATGTATATCTAAAGTTTTCATCAGCAGTTGTTCCAAAATCAGGAAAAGTAATAAAGAAAACTTGAGCTTGAGGAGCTCTTACTCCTGCAACTAATTTATTCTTGGGTAATATAATCATACTACCGTTAGTATCAAAGTAATATTTTGGATTCCAAGCATCATTTTCATAATAAATACTATTTATATTTTGAGCTTGAGTTTCACCAATTGAAAAAGGTATTTTTGCAGCTTCATAATAAATATCATCAGCAGTTGAACCATTTGTATTTTTTCTCATAACTGCTAATATTCTTCTGTTATCTGAAAATCCATTCTTAAGATGAACTGCGTCACCATTATTATCAGTAGAATGAGCTAAGAAGTATTGACCTCTTTCTAACCCTGAATTAGATAAATTCTCTATAACATACTCATCTGCTATAAGTGCAAGGGTAGTTTTAAAAGATTCTACATAAGCATTGTTTAATACATCATCTCCAAATAAAGCTACAATATCTTCATTTAACAAACTTTTTATTTTATCAATAGGTGCTATCATAAATTCCTTAGTTTATAGGGGCCCGAAGGCCCCTATATTTTTTTACTTATCTATTAAGATGGGTCGGCACCAATTCCGCCTACAGTAACAGTATCTTGTCCATTTGCAGAATTTTCTACATAGACAGTAACGGTACAACCGCCACCTGGGTCTGTTACTTTAAGCATGTGTGCGCCTTTAGGTATAGTTATTATTTCATTAGCATCTGAAGTATCTATTGTTTCATATGTATATGAATCATCTAAACCTCCAGCATTATCTGCTGTAGCTACTGTAACATCTGCAGCTCCAGCTTCAATAATTGCTCCAGCACCAGCTAAACATATTGTATCGCTTGCTGCAGCAGCTAATGTTTGAACATATTTAGTATACCCACCAGCTTTTGTTTTAGTCCATGCCATAATTAAACCTCCTTAAGAAAACTTAAGAATTGCATGAGTTTCAGGTAATTGAATTTCAAGACCTGCTTCTGTAATTACTTGGTCTTGTCTTCCATCTGTACCAGGTGCTTGTATATTAGTTTCAATATAAGTATCTCTGCTAATTCCATTACCTGCTAATGGTCTATATGCTACATTACCTAAGTCAACAGCAACACAATAGTCTTCCCACATTCCTCTTAATAAAGGCTCTGCAACAAAATGTAAATTACCAAAAATAGTATTTACCATTGTTACGTTATGCCCAAATGCACCAGGAACAGTAGCGATGTCTAGTTTGTATTGTGAAGAACCTACAGTATTGTTCATAAAAGAGCCATTACCTAACTTGTTTAAGTATGTAATAACTTTTCTTGAAGCTAACACAAGTTTGTTTCCAGAGTTTCCACTTTCAGGAGCAAAGAAATCTTCCATTGCATCTAAGAAAGCATCATATCCAGAAGAATCGTAAGTAAAATTAAATATTTTACCATACTGTTCTGTGTAAGGTAAGATACCCCAAGACTGTCTTTTAGGAGCACCACCAGCTTCATTAGAAGAACTACCCATTCCAAACAACATAGCTTGCTCAATATCCATTTTATGTTCCATTAATTTACCAGTCCAAATTCTTTGGAACTCGTTTTTAATGCCACGATATTCAGTAGCTTGTGCTGTACCTGAAAAGATATTCATGCCAGTTTTGAATATTTGACAATATCCTTCTCTAGCAAATAGTTTATCTTCCCAACCTACAGGAGCTGATGTTGCTTCTTCAAATGAAGTACCAATAACTACACCTTTGTCACCATCTTTATATATAACTTGACCAGCAGAATCTGTAAAATCACCAGCTGATATTACTGCACCTGTTGTAGCATTTTTAATAGACAATACAGTAGCTTCAATAGGTGTTCCATTAGAAGCTTGAGCGTCTACAGCAGTAATAAGCATTGTTACTCTTACATCTGTGTGTGAAGCATCAGAACCTGTAAAATCAGCTTCTGCTTCGACAGCAATTACTTGATTAGCAAGTAAAAAATTAGGTGCTGTATCAGTACCAGTTACTTTACCATATACATCATATTTGCATGTTAAAGATAACTCTGAACTATTTGCAGGATTAAAATCAGTTAAAGCAGCAGTGCCGCCAGCTGTTTTTGTTAAATCTGCTCTTACTTCAAAGTTTCTTCTTTGCCATTGATGTCTTTGTTCTAAGAATTTAAATACAGGGTCATTTGTAGCTTTCTTAGCAACCTTAGATAGGTATACAAAAAACGGACTCTGTTGCGGAGCTAACTCAGCAACTCTGTCTCCAAAATTAAAGACTCTACGAGTATCGTTGATTGAAACACCACCTGTGGATGTGTCTCCAGCTTGACCACTATAAAAGTTAGCCATTTTCAATCTCCAATCTAATTAGTCCTCTCTCAGCTGTCGCGTAGACCTTCGAGTAGGATTATGTTTTATTTTACCAAGGATTACTTTTTTTGTAATCATTAATCATCGAATCCATAATCGAGTCTTCTGCTTTTGCTGTAGATTCGTTCTGTTGCGCAGGTAAAACACCCATCGGTGATGGAACTTGCTGTGCTCTAGCTTGTTGATTAAACGTTTCGCTAGGTCCAGTCGGTTGTGTTTGTACTGTTTGGCCAGAACCTTTCTGCATTCTAAACAGTTGAACTAGATTATCCATAGTTAAACTTTCTGGTTTAGACATAGTTTGTATAAATTCAGTTGCTTCATCAGCAGATAATCCATACTCACCTTGTACTCTTTGATATATTTCGTTTACTTGTGCTTGTTGTTGTTGTACCTGTGCTTGTTTTTGTAGTTCTTCTTGTCTTTGAGTTTCTTGAGCCTCAAGTCTTTCCTGAACTAAAGCAGTATTGTACTCATTTTTTAAAGCATTGTATTCTACTATATCATCTCTCCAGCTGTCTAACTTATCTAAGTATTGAGCACTAGCGCTTCTAGGGTCTTCCATAGCTTCAGCTCTGTTAAATCCTACAGGTGCTTGTGGTTTTTCAGGAGGTGGAGGAAATTCTTCTGGAGCTTGCTCTTGTTCCACAGGAGCAGTTGCTTGCTGTGGTTGAGATGCTTGCTCTAATTGTGCTTTTAATTGAGCATTCTCATTTTTCATTTTATCAGCTTCAGATTGCCAATACTGGTATCTTCGCTCATCGTTTGATTGCTGAGTTTGTTCAACATTTAAATTAGCACTATCATCTCCAGTAGGAGTATCCTGTATTTCAGGAGTCCTAACTGCCTCATTACTTGTTTGCTCTTCACTTGTGAAGAACGCTTCTTCTACCGATAATTGACCAGAGCCCTGATTTTCAGGGGTATCTGCATTTTGGTTTGTCTCTAACGCGTCCATTACTTAGTTTCCTTTTCTATGGCTGCCATATCGCTACTTATGGGTGAGCCGCTTTGTTTGCCAGCATCAGAAATCTGACGCTTAACAGTAGCTAAATTGTCATCCAATCTTTTTTCGAACAAGGTACCTGCTGCTCTAGCTTTATTAGATGTTTTATCTAAATCACCTTTAAACTTTTCAACTTCAACTTTTTTACGTAAGTTTACAGCTTCTCTATCTCTAGTCTGTAGGTCGCCTTTGAGCTTTTTGATTTCTCCTGACTGTTGTTCTACCATAGATTGTAATCTTTGTATTTCATCAGTACGTTGCATAACGCCTTCTATATCAAATATTTCTGTCTTTTTAAGAACTTCTTGTCTATCAACAAGTCCTCTTTGATATGCATCCATATAAAATTCTAATTCAGCATATCTATTAGTTGGCAATGTACTACCACTAACAACAATTACATCATACACTCCAACTGTAATATCATTAAATATTTTAACTTCACCTGTTTTATCATCGTATAAACGTTTATTTATAACGTACTCATTCATAGAATTGTTTGGATTAACAAGTCTAAATGTTTTTTCTGTACTATATAATTGTTGCATTAAAGGTATAGCAACTTGCCCAACTCTTACTAAAGCTTGTTCTATATCTGTAAGTTTAGATTTAATTTTTCTTTGACCAAACTCATCAAGTGATATAGTAGCTTTATATGTTTGTGGTGCAGCTTGTGTATTACCCATCATCATTTCGTATAAACCTAATTGATGGTCAATATCATTTTTAGCTGTAGTTTCATTAGCGTACAATTCATTAGGTAATGGGCTAGGTTGTACAGTAACTGGAGCACCATCAGTAGGGTCATAAGGTATAGCAACACCAGGTTGTGCCCATTTTTCTTCAAAATCTTTCATATCTACACTACCTTCAGGTACTAATATTTTAGTATTAGTACTTGTAGTAGCGTGAGCAATAATTAAAGAACGAGTTTTATTTATATACTCTTGTAATCCTTTTACCATTCTAACATCAGAAGTAGGATATGGTGTTCTTGTATGTAAATTACATATAGGAACTATAGGATAATGTTCTATAGGCATAATTCTAGAATATAAAAGAGTTTCTCCTACAATAACGCAAAGTTTTATTCTTGTAACATTTATTTTTACAATTTCAATTAATCTTTGTAATATTAAATCTTCAAACGTTACAGTTTGCATAGTAGGAGGCTGTATTTCAGAGTCAGGAAGTTCAGCTTCAGAACCATAGCCCATAGATTGCATATTTGCAGAATTTGCTTGCTGTTCTTGCATAACTGCTTGTTCATATTGAGCCATTAAAGTAGCCATTATTTGTTCTGCTTGAGTAGGGTCTGTAATAACTTGTCCTTGTATTATAAATGCAGGACGTTTTATATACTCATCAAACTCTTTTTTATCTAATAATTCTTCTTTTCCACTAAATTTTTCATATGTTCTAGTTTTTTGAACTTCTATTTTAGAATATCTTTCATATCCTCTAACATATTCGTTTTGTTCATGTAATAAACCTACATCTTCAGGAAAAAATACTTTGCTATCATTATCTCTACCTGTTTCAGGCATATTAAAGTCTTGTTCACTATTAGCTTTATCGATTTGTTTTTTATACTTAGGATATAATTTTTTAGCTTGTTCTCTACTAAATAAACGAGAGACTACAATATTTTCTGCATCATCAAAAAATCTACTTCTACTATTAGGGTCTACATATACATCTAACGGGTCAATATCATGCATACAAACTTCACCTTTACCCATATCTTTCATTGGGTCTTGATAAACATTAATATAACCTACACCCATAACATAGTAATCGTCTATTGCTTGTCTAATAACAGTTCTTCCATCAGATATATCATACATATAAGTAAGCAATGCACTCATTACATTTGCTACTTTTCTATCTGAATCTTCTCTAGGTGCACATCTAAATGATGGTCTATTAGCAGTTAACATAGCTTTTGCTGTTTCTACGGCAGGATGAATACGATTAACAACTATAGGTGCTTGACCTCTAGCTTCTAATATATCTGATTGTTCTTTAGTCCATTGCCTACCTAAACGAAATTCTTTATCTTCTTTAGCTTGTTGAGCCCAAGCATCTCGTTTTGTAGAATAATCTTTAAACAGTCTAATAGTCTCAGTTACTATTTCTGGGGTTTTTTTATCGTTAGTTTTCAATATTATACCTAGTTTTTATCAACTTAATATACAACTTAAAGGGTCATCCAATCAAGTTTTTTCTTTATTTTAGTTAAATAATTGTCATCTTTCTCAAAATTCTTACGCCTAGAAGGTTTTGCTTTGTCTAATGCAGTCCATATTGCATCCATAACATCATCATGCTTGCCCCTTGGATAGCTTAGAAATTCTTGTTGAGGTATATTATCTTGTGGTCTAAAGAAAAAAGAACCCTTAGCAAATAAAGGTACTAATGATAATAAACGTTCACTTTTCCTATTTCTAGGCTTTACACCTTTTTCAAGACCAGGTATGTATAAACTTTCTTTCAACATAAGTTCTCTAACTGCTGTTCTTAAAGCTTCTTGATAACCTACTGTTTCTATCTTCATTCTTCTAGGCCTATATTTCTTAAAAACTTCAATAAGCTTTTGAGGCTGTTCTGCAGGACTAATTCTATCCCTATAAATATCAATAATATACTTATTATTATCGGAGTCAATACCCATTGTAGCAACAACAAAATAATCGGCAGTGGCAGAAAGACTACTAGCAGGGTCAACTCCACAATAGATTTCAACTGGTTTAATTTTTTCTTTTCCATCTATAGTCCTAACTAGACAATTTTGTCCATCTATTCTTTTGTAATCATAATGATGTATTTTTATCCATTCTGGTTTAAATGGAGCAGTATCAGGAGATTGGGCTATATTCATATACTCTTGATAAAAACCGTTTAAGTTTCCTACAGATGCAAACTCTTTTTTAATTTCCATTATTCTAGACTTAGGAAATCTTTCAGGCCATATACTTTTTTCATTTTCATCCCATATAGAATACCATAGCGTATGCCATGCATCTGATTCTTTAGCCCAATATAAAAAACAATCTTCAGATATTACAGTACCTATCATAGCTATTTTACCTTCGTCAGATAATGAAGGTATTACAGCTTCTGTAACCCATTTTCTATTTTTAGCTCTAGCTTCTGGTGTGTAAGCATTTAGCTCAGACTCAAAATCGTCTACTATAATAAGATTAGGTCTTGTATCACCTTCAATAAATCCTCTAACTCTTTGTCCTGTACCTACAGCTATAATCCTTGCACCATTAGCAAGCACTACATCATTATTAGTCCAACGTTTTGCTGTTGCAGGACCAAGGTCTCCAAATATTTGTTTAAATTTATCTGAATGAGTTAAATGATATTTAATACGCGATAAGAAGTTTATAGACTGAGTTTGTGACTCAGATATTATAACCATAAATAAATCTTCATTAGTTGCTTTAAACGCAAGTTTCCATAAAGGGAAGATGAGGGTGGTAACTGTAGACTTGGCTGTACCACGGGGCGCTGCAATTAACACCCTCCTTTTGTTGTCGTTAGCGAGGGCAGAGTACACATCATTATGGAAGGGGGGTGTACTCTTTCTCAGTGCTGTTGGAAAGCAGTGCCTTCCAAATAAAGCCATATTATTACGAAGCTTTTTTAAAGCTTGCATATGACTATACTGTTGTTCGTAATCCATTATTTACGTTTTTTATTTCTTTCACTAATTGCTTTAGCTTTTCTTACAGCGTCTGCTTTAGAACTTGCGCCCCAAGCTTTTAAAGATAGTAATAAACGTGTAGGTTTTCCATTTTTACGTTCAGGACCTTTCATTTTACCCATACGAGCTAAAAAGCTAGCTCTTCTAGGATTATCTCCTGATTTAACAGGAGCCTTTAAATTACTGCCTTGTTTTTTTGCAGAAGCTCTACCTTTAGCATTTAATCCACCTTTAGGATTTTTTCCTTCTTTTCTTTGCCAAGCTGGTGTTTTAAAAGCCATTATGCATTCCTCACTTTCTTAGCTACATTTTTAGAATATTTAGCTGATATTCTACCTGCTTTAGTTGCTGCTCTTTTTTTTCTATTTTCAGCAGCTTTTTGTGCAGGAGTTAAACTATCTCTTACGGACTTAGGTAAATACCTTCCACGTTTAGATTTAGGTTTCTTTTTATCACCTTTAGTAACGTAACCCCATTTTTGAGATGTCCATTTTTTTAAAGATTGTTGAGATTTTTTTAACATTACTTATAACCACCACCTTTAGCTTTATACATTCTTGCAAGCATTTGTGCTTTACGAGCACTCCAAACACCAGCAGGTCCGCCTTTACTACCAGCTTTTATTTGTGCAAATAATCTTTTTCTCATACCAGGTTTAGTATAATTACCTGCTTTATTTACTGTAGACTTTTTTGTCATTACTTCTTCTTTTTCATTTTAGGTTTAGCTTTAGGTTTATTTTTTTTAGATGGTCTTCCTACTTTAGACCCATATGTTCCTTTACCGTATGGCATTATTGTTTCTCCTCTGTTACAGTTTTAGTTGCTATAAGTTTATCTTCTTCTTCTCTCAACTCGTCTATAAGTTTAGTATTACTTATAGCTTCTAGTTTTTCAGTTGTTTTAACGAGTTGTTTTTCCTTCATACCGTGCATACCTTGTAGATTTTCTACAGCACGCAATAAGTTTGTAACATCTTTTTTGTCTTCAGCCATTTTAATTACTTTAGCAAATAACTCTAAAGTATAAGTTTTATCTAGTCCATGGTCTGTTAATAAATCAGCTAGTTCTTCTTTTATCATTTTTTCAAAAACCTCCGTTTTCATCATACGCTTCCATTTTTTAAATTCAGAAGGCGTATAGCTACCAAGCACCATATCTAGTGCTAAATTATAGTCCCATGTAACAGAATAGGCTTTAGCAAGATTTTTCATCATATCTTGCTTAGACTTTACTTCTAGCATAGGTTTGCCAGTCATAGTAGTATTAGTCTTTCTACCTGATACTTTTAATTGTTTAGAAGTATATTTAGGATTAAAAAAAGTGTAGCCCCATGGGAACCTGAGATATATATTGTCTTTGTCATGATTAGAAGGATACTCCTTGCGATTAATGCATTTAGCAACGTAATCATCATCAGATATAGCATATCCCCCAGGTTGAACCATTTTCCAGTATACATAATCAATACCCTTTTTATCTGCTTCTTCTTTTCTGTATATAGTGTATGTAGTAGGCCCTACATCTTTATGGTCTATATTTACCGTATACATTAATCAACTAATTCAAAGTGAGGAAAGTCATCAAAATTATTATCATCTACTTCAAAGTTCATATTCCAATCACCGCCCCATCTAAGGTTTATCTCCATAGACTTAGCAATACCAATAACAAAACCAGCGAAAAGATGAAACCGTTCCCTATCATCCCAATCAATAGGATAAGGCACCACGTCAACAGCCCTACTTGGATAAGAGTTATGACGACCATTGGGGAATCTAACTTTTGTACGACCTTCTTCAAATAATTTATTTTGTCTTGCTTCACTTCTATGCCCTTCTATTACACTACAATCTACATGTTTAATTACTTCATCCAAAACTTTGCGTAGTCTTGGGTCAATGTTTTCCATTTGTCTTAAACTTCTTGGCCCCCATTTATACATTAATATACCTTTCCTGTATTTGATGTTCCTGTTCCTACAACTGTTGATTCTTTATTTGCTTTTTCTTTTGCTTTATGAGCTTGAAGCAGTTCATCATAAGAACCATATGGAGTGTACAAACTTCCTCCAAATTTATAAGCTGCATCAGGCATTTGACCTAGTGTAGGTAATCCAAAATAATTAGCAGCCGCATTATAACCAAGACCTAATCCAGATGCAACTTTTAAAGGACCAGGACCAAATAATCCAGCAAAAAGTAAATTATTTATTATATCATTTGAGTTTTTAGTATTATCACCAGTTATATCAGATACAACTTTTGGACCAGCATCTTCTTTTAACTGTATATCTATTTTATCTGCGTCTACACCATAATAATCTTGATAAGCCTGTTCAACACCTTGACTAGGACTTTTTCTATACTGTTTACTTAACTCTTGAGGATTTACTGCCTTTAAGTATTGTTGTAGTAATGTTGTTGACATTTAATACTCTATATTAAAATGAAACTCTAAATCATTTGCGCCCCAAGTATTAGCAGCAGTCACTAATGAAAAATACACAGAAGTAGAACCGCTTGCTGCTTGTAAGTATATTGGAAAAGGCCTATTTTTGTGACTACTAGTATCAACATCAATACTTTGTCTAGTCCAATGTTGAACTTTAGCTCCACCTAAATCCATTGAATCAGGGTCGCTTCTATCAACCTGAATAACACCCAAGACTTTAGCTGCAGCTATTTCTGCTGCGGTTGCACTTGGTGCTGCATTTACTGCTCCAAGTGTAAAAGAGTTTTGAGTAATGACCATATCTAAATCTATTTCAGCGTCATCGTAGTCTACTAAAGTTATACTATGCAAAATAGAGCACCCACCATCTTCCTTTACAGCATTTGGTATTTCAACAGAATTAATTAACACATCTCCACCATCTAAAGTGGCTGTTGTAATTGTGGGTGTAATTATTATACTTTTTCTTTTGCCCGTAGATATGCTAGAACCAGCACTGTTGCTAGAAACCTCAACTCCAGCATGTTTTATTGTTAAATCACTCATTTATTCCCCATTTCGGTTAAAATTTATATAAAATATCAACTTAATATAATAAAGGTAGGGTAAAAAACCAAGATATTTCTTACATAGTGACACTAGGTAGGTCACTTAGCTAGTCTAGAACTTTATTTTCAAGAGAGTTTATTGGAATGCGCTTGCAGTAGGCCACAAACCAGGTTATACACCTAGTGAGGTGCGTGAATTTACTGTAAATTGGGTCTAAAAGTCAAGTGTTTTGCAAAAAAAAATTTAAAAAAATTTTTTGTTGGTTGGTAATTGTGGTGAAATGATAGATAAATTACCCCTAGAAGTAGGTTGAAAAGGGTATTTTCAAAAAATTAGCACGAGAATGGATGTGTGCGATATATTCGTAACCACACCCCGCCAAAAATACCTTGGTGGGTACTCTTTTAGGTTGAAACCAACTGTTGCTGTAGTCTTAGTGTATCGTGTTGCTCTCTACTCTAAAAGAGTTCCATCTCTCAAGGTATTTTATGGGGGTTGTGTTTACGGATTTCCCCTGCTAACCTTGCGGTTAGTACGATACTAATCGTTTTAATTTTAATAATAATAACTACTAAAAACAAATGAGGTAATAACAATGGAAAAATTAAAACAATTATTCGCTTTCATCACCGAAAATTTCGGTGATATCAAACCAAGCAAATATGGTCACATTATAGTTGACTTGAAAGGTGCAACAGACGCTGCTCAAGTCAACCAGAAGATTGCTGAGCTTGGTTTGAGTTCTGTAATTTACGCGAAAGATAACGTATCGCTTTACGAGGGTGAAGCTACCAAGTCTATATACTTGAACAAGTCTCGTAAAGCTACAGCTAGTTCTTTCGCTGATACATATACAAGCGAATAATCTCTGTATTACTACACATAACGCCCATAGTGCGTCACCTTATGGTGACGCCTAGGCGTTATTTATTTTTAAATAGAATGTTAAATAACAGCGTTAAAATGACGCAGAAAGAAAATAAAATGAACAATATAATAAAAGGTATTATCTTAATATTTAAAGGCTTATTTAGCCCAATAACAGCATTATTTAGATTTATTAACACAACAGTATCATTAGAAGAAATATCATCTGTAAGAAAGCGATTAGATGTAATAGAAACTCTTAATGAGCGTTTAGAATCTGATGTTAACTTTCTTAGCGGAAAAATTAAAGAACTTATAGATAAGAACAATCACAAAGTAATAACATTAAATCCTGATACAATAAGAAAAGACATCAATGGATTAAATAAAAAAGTAGAAGCGATTGAACTATCTATTGCTCACATTGAAAACAATCTAATGTATGATGTAAAACCTCGTGAAATAGGCAAAAGATTAAAAAGAGCTGAAGCTGAAATAAACAAAGTAAAGAAAACAATACTGTATTCAGAAAAGTATGAAATAACAGAACAAGATATTGATACAGATTTAGGAAATGTTAAAGCTGAAGCATTAGGTATGAAAGTAGCCAAAGAAGAAAAAGAACAATTACGTGATGAAAAGTATGATTGGAAACGTGAAAAAAAATTAGTCGATAATAAAATCGCTGATGATAAATAAACATGAAACGTATGAACAAATGCGCATAAAACAGCTAGTAGTAGTTACTATTGATAGTATAACACTGAGTTATTAAGTTAACGTAGTAACTATTACTAGGCGCATATAAACTTATAAGGAATAAATAAATGAAACTGATTAAAATAAAATGTAAACAATGTGGTAAAAAGATGACTACTTATGGTAATAAGCGAAATTTATCAGCTGGTATAGATATAATTGCAGCTCAAAATCAAGTGGACAGAGTCATACCAACCTGTAAACATCATAACTAGGAGGCTACATGAATAACTTATTTGCATTACTAGAAGGTATATTAGTAGGTATATTTATGATAACAGCGCTATATGTTATAACATTAGCATTAAGGAGCTGTATATGATAAACAAAATAAAATGGTCTAACTTATTATTGTGGCTAGCAATACTAGGTATAGGCTTGCTAAACGTATATTGGATTGTTATAGCGTTAAGGACTGTCCTGTGAGACAGAAACTAAAACCAGGTGGTTTTCCTCCTCCCGAGAAGCCGCCTGGCAATCCAACATATGACCAATATGGATTTTATAGTGATAACTATAATACAAAACTAGTCGCTTACAGAGCAAGATACAAGGAATGGGAAACATACTGTAAGCCATTTGAGGAAGTATTTGGTGTTCCTTTTAAAATAATAAGAGAAAAACCAATAAAGAAATACTATCCTCCAGTGAAAATTGAACCCGTAGAACATCCCTTAGATGATATAATATAACAGTTTACTATTCCTTTCTGTTATAGTATCGTCTCTTCAAGAGCCATATATCTCTTTCCATTATACCGCACACGTTGAACACACATAGGTATATGGCTCTTACATCCCGAAAGGAGCATTATGAAGTTTGTAGAGCGTAAATCAATGATAATACGTGAATCAGGACGTAGTAGTGATTATATAACACCTACATTTGGTCACGGTTGTTTATATAGATGTAGTTATTGTTACATGCGTAGACAT